>CEPV01013948.1_pt1 | contig 23016 bp, 11 predicted proteins | sample 530451 | NCBI WGS metagenome assembly CEPV01 (sample SAMEA2620097, study PRJEB7988) | marine metagenome | isolation source: saline water (ENVO:00002010), including
TAAATGGATTTGGATATGCAGGTAAAAGTTTAAAAAGCTCAGGTATTTCTCCTGGATTGGTCAATATGCCTAAATTATTTTCGAATACCCTAATATAATCAATTTCCATAGCACTTTCAGTAAAACTTGATGCAATATTTGGTTCTATAGCGATATTTAATAATAAATACATTTCGGAATTAAAAGGCCAAGTATCAGAATTTTTTGTTGCGGGATTATAGGTGTAATGAACATTGCCATCCACACTAAACACCATTTTCTCTTCTGACCAATCAATCGTATATATATGGAACTGACTTGAGGCAGTTGATATATTTTGACCTCCTAAATTGACCGTACCTCCGTAACTCGAAGGGGTGTGAATAGCACTTTGAACATAATTTTGATTAGAGCCCCAATGTTCCATTATATCCACTTCGCCACAAGCAGGCCAAGAAGTGGTGCCAAAGCCTTTGGTCTGCCAGTAAGCTCCCGGTTCGTTAATATTCTTCCCTAACATCCAAATGGCGGGCCACGTTCCAACACCTTTAGGGAGTTTTGCTTTAATTTCCACCCGCCCATAGCGGAATGCATATTTTGAGTTTAACCTTGCCGATGTATATTGTTTAGTATGCCCCTGATTGGTATAGGTTTCTTTCTTCGCCACAATCTTTAAGGTACCATTACTAACATAGGAATTGTCTGTACGGTTCGTATAATGTTGTATTTCATTATTATACCAACTCGAACCATTGGGAAACTGTGTTTGATGAAACCAATTCGTTGAACTAATTGGGCCACTGGAACCATTAAATTCGTCAGACCATACCAATTCCCAATCCTGAGAATAGCCAAAACTGATTGTAAAAATATAAAATAGTGCAATATTTTTTAGACCTCTAGACATCAAACACTTCATTGTTAATTAATTGTTGAACCATAATCGATATAACTATCAATAGTATATGATGGAAAACTGGGGACAATCACTGGGTAGGGTACATTGCCCTGTGTTACAAACATATCAACACTTGATATTTTAATCGATTCAAATAATTTCATATTGATTGAAATTTGGGGACTATACTTTTTTTGCAAATTATCAATAATCGGTTTCATTAAAACATGTTGTTCTATACTATCTGACTGGGTACTCATCCATAATTTAGCAGATTGATATGCAGTATAACTATCTGCCCATAATGATTCATTAAGCTTTATTGAATTTGTTTTGTCTAAACCTAATTCATAGGCTTTCTCTGTTAAATATCGATCCTGAATAAAATCTACTATTGCTAATTTGAATTGTTGTGAAAATTCTGATTTATTCATTTTCTTTTTTCTAAATACTAGGGGATGTGATGCTATATTTTTTTCAAAATCTTTAACTGTCCAATTATCTCCGTTTAAAGTCAAGAGTACCAAATCTTTATATTTTTGATTCATTGGCTGTATATCTTCTAAGGAAAGAAATTCACCATTCCCAAACAAGGCGCTGGAAATCGCTGTTTCTTTTTCTTCTTGGGAACGGAAAAATTGATCTCTTATTGCTTTTGAATATGGAAGGAAAACACTTTCATTTAAATTGATCTCATTACCTTTCATAATTTCTTTTATGTAAGATTTATATATTTCTTTACCTTTTCTATCTTTTAAAGTATTGATCACTAATTTTCTTCGATCGAAATTCCCTTTATCTGATAAGTCCAATCGATCAGTCCACCCATTTACCTCCATAATAAATGCTGACCCATCATTCAAAAAATATGGCCCTATAACCTGTCCTTTTTGAATTTCATTATTGAATAATCTATCACTGATAAATGGATCATTATTATCTATCCAATTCACATCTCTAGCAGGAATATTCCCCTCAAAGTTAACAGAATAAATATCATTGAATGACATTCCTTCATCTATGGCTCTCTTTACTGAATCAGCGAATGCTCCTCCTGGAAAAGAAAAGTAATTAACATGATATGTACGGCCCGCCATTTTAAAAAAATGATTAATTTCATCATCTTCTAACAAAACTTTATTGTGACCTTTTTCAAAATAAAGTAGTTGTCGCATGGCTTGTTCTTTTCGCCCTTTTAAAAAAGCATTAAGATTATCAGGCTTTATTTGATTATTAACTGACTCTGTTTCAATAGCCAATAATTTTTCAGCAATAAGATTATTTAATATTATTTTTTTATGAATATATAGATTACCACGGCAATATTCTGGACGAAGTGTATACTCTGATCGATTCATGAAGTCTTGAACCGTAATGATACGGTCCCCAACCAGAGCTAGAATTTCTAACTGATTATCTGATGAAAATTTGGATTGGCATCCGATTAAAAAAAACAGAAGATGGATAAGATGACGGAAAGGCACCTTTGAATATATTAAAATGCAATACTGATTGTATAAGAGTTTAGACCACCGAAAATACCCATAGATCGGTGAGCATAATCTATTTGAACTATTTGATTCCCCATAAGGTTAATTTTTAAACCGCCACCATAAGTCATCCCAAATTGTGAATCAGGCATATATAAAGATTTATATCCTGAACGAAGATATAAACTACCCTTTCCCGCCATACGGAGTTCATATTGACTTCCTAAATTTATATATTCCGCATTATTGTTGGGGTGCACTGCATCAACGGCAATTGTGAGTCGATGTAATTCTGAAAATATTGGCTTTAAGCCAACACCGATTCTAAATAGTAATGGAAGCTCCCATTGCTGAGGTCTGAACTGTCCAGGTACATCTGCATAGTTTCCATCTTGATATGGCGCGATATCAATTGGGTTAAGTAGATCAATCCCGTCATATTTTAGCCTTGTTCCATAATTGGAGATACTCATTCCAATTCTAAGACCATCTTTTTTCTCGCCTGTTGGAGATAAAAATTCAGTATTTACAATGGCGCCCACATCTAAAGCAAAAGCGCTTGCAGAAGAGTGCCAAATTTTAGAATTGATTAATTTTACAGATGTGCCAAAAGAGAACCACTGAACGATTTTACGAGAATAAGTGAATGCTGCACTATATTCATTCGCAGAAAAATTTTCGCCAGTCCCCTCCTGCTGGGCCATGGTTGTTACTTCCATATCTCCATATCCCATATGTGTTAAACTAAAGGTAAAAGTCCCTAAGCGTTTTACATAAATCGTTGAACCAATAAACATCATATTAATATCCAGAACCCAAGGCTGCATCATAAAAGCATTTTCATTCCGCTCCACAAACGCTAATGTAGCAGGATTCCAATAAACCGATGTCGGACCATCTGCAAAAGTGACTCCGGCATCGCCCATAGCTGCATTGGCACTGCCCACGCCAATTTCAAGAAAATTAACAGCTGTTGAGCCATACCTATATATATTTTGGGCAGATACAATGTTTAAAGCAAAAAATAAAATGATTATCTGAAAATGTCTCATTTAATCACCGCAAACTTTCCAATTTTCTGATCGCCAGTTGCCAATGCTTCAATATGAAATAAATACATGCCCGCTGCAATTTCTAATCCTTCCCGAGTGAGCATATCCCAATGAACAATACCTTTATCCGGTGAATTATTGATTGAAATCTCATCCACCAAAACACCACTAACTGTAAATATCTTAATCAAGGCCTGAGCAGGTACATTGGTAAACATGATACGACGTCGTTGATTTAAAAACTGATTCGATACAGCCGGTTCCATCACATTGGTTGCGACATAAGGATTGGGTACAACCCGAATATTATCCATCGTTTTTGCAAGAGAATCTGCATCAACATCATCATAAGAATTAATTGTGAACGTTAAGTAATCATCTTTCCAGAATGGTCTAGAAAATTTGACTTGAAAAATATCGTCACTTTTGGGATAGGTTGCTGTGGATGCTAAATTAAAATCTATAACAAAAGCAGTTCCAGCCCACCTCCCGTCATTGCGCATTCCACCTACAATTATTTTATCTTCAGATTTGTCAAAAACACCATTTTTATTTACATCATGTACCACCATATCCATGAGTACGTGACTTCCATCCGGCTTTAATAAAGTTTCATTCTTAACATAGAACCCAAATGATTGATCCAAAAGAATTTCATTGGTAGGTATTCTGTTATCAACGGCATCCCTAATGCCAGTTTTGATACTGGTTGTTGTAGTATACACACTTGGATCAGAACTAAAGATGATATGATAATCCCAAGCCAAATAAGAAGATTCTCGAATAGTAGGTACAACACGCATGATGCCACTTCCTTGAACCCAACCTGAATTTGCGTAGTCATACGTTCCTGTTTCATATGGCAAATCAACATTTAACTGAATTCCATCAAAAATTTCCGTATTAAATGGTGCTTTTGTATTTAGAGTCCAGTATCCTAAAGAATCGACCTTGATCAAATTACTCCCCGCAAATTTTAATGGGGTTTCTTCGTAAATGATAGTGTCTTCACTAAGATCAGTAACCTTAATTGAATTTGTTGTATACATTAATCCATAATCATATTGGGGAAGGAGTGCAACAGTATCAATGTCAAATGTAACTTGATATTGATGATCTTTTTTAATACTGGACTGTGCAAGAATAGTGGGTATTACCTTACCACCACCAGGTAAATTTGATTCATCTAAGGTAATGTCTGGTTGTTTATAACCGGCAGCTGGTTTAAAAGGTGTTACAATGGCAACATTTTTACCAATGGACCTGACTTCTTCAGCTTCGTCAAGTTCCACCACTACATTATTCTCAGATGGAGCTATTCCTGGTCCAATATGGGGTGCACCATAATCATATGCCACTAAACCATAGTAATAGGTTCTACCATTCATAACATTGTTATCGACGAACACATGTGAAATTCCCGTATCAGAACCCAAATTATAAGCAGCTCCGTTTACTAGCCCAAAATCAGTGAAGCCAAATTTGCCATTCTTAAGGTCACATTGAAAAATGGGTTTCATAAACATGGGTGTTCCGTAACCATCTGTTATAACTTCAGCATCTGCAAAATATTTATCTGTCGCACGGAAGAGTTTATATCCTTCAAAATCATTTATATTGCCAAGGAACGGATCTCTTGTACGTGTATCAGAAATATTATCCCAGGTTAGAATAACTTTTCCATCAGCTGGTGTTGCAGTTAAAGTTGGCATTTTAGGTGGTTGTGCGAAGCGATAATCTTTTTCATAGATTACTTGAACAATTTTTTTCAGTTCATACAAAGCAGGCGCAGTGTGTGCAGGAGAATTCAATCCTTCCAATGGATCATATGAATGCAATTCAGACATGGAGATCCGTTCTGTTCGCCCTTTATATAAAGGAAACGGGCCTGAGGCAAAAACCTCTATCAAATTTGAAATATCAGCAATGTATTCTTCGAGAATATTTTCACCAATTAACTCCCACATGGCCTCATCATTTTTAAACCACCAAGTTGATTTTGATTGTGAGTGACTGGGGACAGGAAATAAGCGAAAAGCAGTTAGACCAACCATATCGGACTCTGAAACATCTGTAACGGCAAAGTTTGGTTCAGAACCAACACCTTCAACGTAATCCGGTTTGTGATTGCCTTCACCCTCATCCGGGCCTGTATAGTTCAATTCGCCTGGAGCGACACCGTCTAATCCAATATCATCACCAGCGTGCTCACCCAGGTCATAAATACCGTCGCCATCATCATCTTCTCCATCTTGCCAATCTTGGTCTTCATCTGCATCCCAATGCTCTTTTAAATCGGATTCATCTATTTTAAAAAACGATAAAAATTTATCCACATCATAAATACCATCAGTTGGGCCCACTTTTGTTGTCGCCACATTATCCCGTTTTTCATTCAATATTCCATCATTATCATTATCATTATCATCATAGGCCATACCCGGACTCTCAAGATAAGCAAACCCCATTGTTCCTGTTGGTAAGCCGCCAGAGCCAATTCCATTTATGTCCCATGAATAAGACATATCGAGATCTGTATTGAAATAAGCCAATTCATCATTACCATCATTTCCTATGGCATTATCTACCCAATAACCAAAAGCTACTTCAGTTAGATCATAATCAGAAATGTTTGTAATATTATATTCCCAAAAGATCGCATCCCGGGCTTGGGGGTTATTCCATTGAAAACCTCGCGCCTCAACACGAATACCCAGACCGCCCCAAGGATTCCCCTTACCAATGGTAACATTGTCACGCATATCACCAATCTTTTTATTCCTGCGAGGATAGTATCGTACTCGGTCTGGAAGTTCTAGATATTCCTGATCCTGGGCATCATTCGCTACAAAATAAGTTTCTAAATCTGCATAGATAACCCCACGGCCAAATCGACCATCCCATTCACCAGGCCATTTGGTACTTAAACCTGTAGATGGCCATCCATTGGGAGGCCATGAACTTGGTCGGTTACTCATGGCTGGATATTCACTGGTTTCATTGAAATAACCAAAAGCAGGATAAAAACCATATTCAAATGTACCTGCAGGATTGACATCCATTTCTTCTCGATAACTAGTTTGTAAGAAATATAATTTGTGGAGACCTTCTCCATCGCCAATTTCAAGCGGATCAGATACAACTGTGGAGTCAATTTTAGTAGTGGGATCATCTTTGATATAAATTTTTGCACCAACCAACAGACCAATACCATCTACCATTTTTACGCCATCTAAATTATTGGGCCATCTGGACACATTTACTTTTGGCCAGTCCGAAAGCTCTGTATTATTTCTAAAATAAAGAAAGATTCGATTCCCGGTCATAAAGCCTTCCCGTTCCGCTGCAATATCACCGGCAGAGTCGTCTGGTCCCTCATACTTTTTCCCTTGAGAAAATATAAGGCTAGTTAGCAATAGTATATAAGATAACTTTTTCATTAGAAGTTAATTCCTGTGGATAATTTGATCATACGAGGGGCTGCAAACATGGCAGGATTCTTAATGCGATCTTCAAAATCATTAAAATTACTCCGATGGCCTGCTAAGTCTGTATCTCTGATAACTGCTGTATAGGCTCGTCCCGTTCGGCTATCTACCCAGTTCTCATTCAGACGGTCAAACACATTGTATACTGCCAGTCTGAAGTTGATTTTGTATTTAGCCGTTATACTTAAGTTATAGTAAGCCATCAAGTCTGCATGATATTTAGTGGGTCGGTAATCATTATTTGGGTACAGGTTCACTCGCGATAACCGGCTTTCTTCAATTGGTGAAAAAGTGTAGGGCGATCCAGAGTTATAGTAACCAGTTATAGAAACACCATACACGGGCTCATTGTAGGCTACAGTTGCATTAAAAGTATGGCGCTGATCCCAGCTCATAGGAATGAAACGGTTTACTGGATCCATACTCGCACCTGATCTGGAAAAAGCCTGCGTAGGATTATCTGCATTTCCTCTTGTATACTGAAGCGTATAATTAACCCACGAAGAAATAGGTCCCGAATTAAAATCAAATTTGACCTCTAATCCCCGAGCATTTCCATAGTCCTTATTACTATAAAGACCATACTCGATCTGGTTATAAGTGCTAAAAATCTTTGTGCTAAGCAGGTTGTAAATATCACGATAGAACAATGAAACTTCTAAACCCATACCTTCGGCTAATTCTTGCCATAGACCCACTTCGTAAGTGATAGTTTTTTCCGCTTTCAACTCTGAATTTCCCATGAGGGTCGCATAGTCACTTGGGGCAACCAAAAATGAATGATTTTGATAAAGAGAATACATGGGTGGCATTTGGAAAAAATGTCCATAACTAAAATGTAGAATAGCCGCACTACCAAGTTGGTAAGCTAATCCAAAGCGTGGACTGATCTGAATCTGGGGATCTGATTCTGGATACGCAGACATCATCGAATCCGGAAGGGCAAGTTGATTGGCAGGGTTTCTGCGGTCAGAAGGTAAAGCAGACTTGGGATCAAAAAGGTCATAGCGTAAACCAAAATTGATGACCATATCATCAAATTCCATTTTATCTTGGAGATAGGCCGACATTTCAATTGGCTTCACCACGTAAACATCAGCATAAAGTGTAGAATCAGGGAAAATCTTTGGTTTATAAATCAAGTTTTCATCTGGGGTTCCAAAATATTCATTTCGAATTTGATGCCATTGATTTTCTATTGTATAGTTTGAATATTGCAACCCTGACTTGATGTTATGATTTTTATTAATCTGCCAGTTTAAGTCAAATTTTGCGCCTAAGATATCTGATGTTCTTTCACTATGCTCTTTTTGCTGTCCACCCATGAAAAACCCAGGACCATAATTTTCTAAATACCGATCATGTACATAACTTGAGTCCAATGGGTTTTCATATAAATAGTTTCCTCCATAATTTTTCATTGAGGATAGTTTAATATCATAAAATAATTTCTGGGATATTAAGTGATTCCAATGAAAAGCGAAAAAATTTGTTCGACGATGAGATGACCCCATACCATCAGGATTATATTTAAATCCATGATCATAACCATGCCAGGTATCTTCGTTTATAGAGTACATGGTAGAAAAACGAATACCACTACCACTAAATAAAGAAAAAGAAAGTTTACCTAGAATGGAGCGATTGGCACTTCCATTCATACTTACGTAAGCAGAATCACCTGTATTTTCAGAATACCACTCTAGAGGGTTGGGACTATAATAATTACTGGAATCAGTAACATTAAACCTTCGCAATCCATTTAAATGGTTTTTATTATCCTGTGTTCTGGTGTTGATAAAAAAATGGACTTTATTTTTTATGATTGGTCCACTAATCTGAAATTTATAATCCTGATTCCGATCCAATTGGTTATTATCCAGACCAATAAAAATATTCTTATTACCTGTAAAATAGTTTGCAAATGCTGTAGATACTGAACCTTCAAATCTATTTGACCCATCCTTTGTTACCGCATTTACAACACCACTCATCGCTTTTCCGTATTCTGCATTGAAGGTACCAGTAATGATCTCGAGGTCCTGAATGACTTCAGGTTCAATTTCAACAGCAGAATTTCCACCACCAAATACTTCATCCACCTGGATACCATCAATAAGATAGGTAACTTCATTATATCTGCCTCCGCGAAAGTGACCCTCCACCACACCTGCTTGCATACCCACAATAGCGCCAATGTCTTCAACTGGTAGTTTATCAATTTGGTCTGTTGATATATTTTTTATAGTTGAAGTCTGATCTTTTCTAGCTGTTATTGCATCCACTTCAACAAAAACTGTTTGACCCTGTAATACAGTTGGAACAAGATCAACATTTATATTTGATGTTCGATTGACAGATACACGAACATTCTGGACCTTCACTTGTTTATACCCTATCATATCAACGACAATCGTATAAATACCAGGTTTTACATTTAAAATATAATAGGTTCCATCCATATCACTAGCAGCGCCAGAATAGGTACCTTCCAAAATTATATTGGCACCGATTAATCCTTCATTTGTTTCGGCATCTTTAATCGTGCCATTTATCTTTCCCGTCGTTTGTCCGACAAGAAGACCACACATAATATTTATTAATATTATATGAAATATGTATTTCATTAAAAAATCTCCCCGTGGAACTGAATTTAAAATAGCGGGGACGAAAAATTATCTCGTCCCCGCCATCGTCGTCGCTAGTGTATCGTTCTTCCCTTAGGAAGTTTTTATCTTATTTGATATCGTAAAATAACCAATCAAATAAGTCTGATACCAACTGTATAGTTGATAATTTTATTTCATTAAAATCATTTTTTGTGTCCGCGTGAAGGTTGCTGTCTCCAAGCGATAGAAATAAATACCTGACGGCATATTGGATGCTCTCCATACCACCTTATGACTACCTATCGGTCGGTATTCATTTACAAGTTTAACCACCTCACGACCTAGCATATCATAAACCATCAATTTCGTTGGCCCCGCTATACCAATCGAATATTCAATTGTTGTAGTAGGATTAAATGGATTTGGGTAATTCTCTTTTAGTTCAAACCTGGTTGCCACAAGACCTCCATCATCTGTAGATAGAACATTTCCATCTTTTCTACCAACAAAAGTGTGCGACCATACCGAAGGAGTCTGCCAGGCATTATCGGCATTATTTTTTGACATTACAATATTGCCTTGCCACCCTTCGCCATCATTATCATGCCAAGTAGGCTCAATTGGGATTCTCATACCTTCCGTTGGGACAAAAACAGAGTCTGTATTGATTTTTGCTAACGAATCTAAATTAATACTGAATTCGATAACGGCATCCGGTGAACCATTTACACCTGAATTTGCATACGTAACATAACTCTTATCAGAAAGACCTGTTGATGTACCAAATTCTACAAAAGCACTATCACCTAAAAATGCAAACTTATAATCAGGAGCAGCACCACGTTTAGCACCACCATGCTTTGGACCTCTTTGGTCATATAAGCCAATAAAAAGTTCCATTGCATCTTGCTCCCACCAATTGCCAGCACCAACATTAAATACATTATCTGTGATATCAACACCTACATATAGACTATCTGAATCAGCAGCCAAATATAATTTCAATGAAGCGTCTGCATCATCATCAACGGTGCCAATTGTTTTAGGTGTTCCCATTGAATTTGAAGAAACTCCCATTTCAAGCGGAATAATACCGCTTGCTTCCCACTCAGTGATATCTCCATCAGCTGAAAAAGCTGGTGGCGTAAGTGAGATTGTGGGTATGCCTCGTGCCCGATTACTCGTAGGCGAAGCACTACTAGAGACTACACTTTTATTACCATTGCTATCTGTACAGATAACAGCGTAATAATATTGCACCCAGCGATCTGCTAGTGGGATCGTAATGTCATGGTAGACAGACATTACATCTTCAAGTACACCAGTAGCTACAACATCAACGCCCGTGTTTGCTGCTAATAGCTTAGCTGTTGTATCTGTAATCGCTTTCCGGCTGGCATAAACATCGTAGGTTTCACCGAATTCACCAGGCACATCATCCCACACAACCGCATTGGTATAGGTTCCGGGGATTGCATCTATATTTTCTACTGCTACAGGAGCCACCCAGTCAAATACAGGGGAATCAGTCCAAATATTGGTCAAATAAATCACCTCACCTGTATATCCACTACCTTGTGCAATAAACTGAAATACTTTAACAGCAGCTGTATCAAAACCAGATGTTGTATTATCTCCATAAACAAAATCTTTAAGAGCAAGCTTAACAGCGTGCCAAGCATCATCAGCTACAATATCTAGCTCATGCACTAGCTTCCCTGTACCTGCTTCATACTGTAGTCTGATATTATTACCAGAATATTTCGCTGTTTTATATTGGAATTGAATAGAATCTTTCATCCACTCATAGCTCATATCATGAGTTGGGCTAATATTCCATCCAGCACCTGTAACTGTCCAACCATCTCCACCCAAAGTCCATTTTGCTGCATTTGTTTGAGATGTTAATCCAGCGCCTTCAACTACTTCCAATGAAGATGATGACCCATCTCCCCAACCAAAAGGGGTTCCCATATCGCTTGGGAATGATTTACCATTAAAGTAAACAAATGGCATCAACTTTCTTCCCTTTAACGTAATATTATCAATGTAAACTGTAGCTGAAGCACGAGTTGAATCTGTTAGATTTCCTGAAAATTCAAAAGTGAACCCTTTAATTTTATCGGTATCAAAAACTTCATTACCTGTGATACCTGCCCAACCAGTGCGATTAAATCCAGTTGCGTTATTCCAATTATCGGGACTATTTACCAATGGAATATCCACAGTAACCCAATCTGTTGTAGCATCTCCAAGTCTTGGACTAGTAAAAGAATAATAGAATTCACCGAGTGGCTTACCAGCATCACCATCAGCTGGAATATAAGTTGGATCAGTCACATTACTATATTCAAGAACATTAAATCTAAGCTCAATTGCACTTGCGTGACTTGGAGCTGTTGGCATATAGTATTGAAAAGAAACAGTATCATACTTTGACCAATCATAAAAACCATTGGCTGTATCGGGATGCATATGCTGTATCTTTGAATAGCCTCCCCAACCTTCAGTCCCATGAACTGAAACGTCTAGCTTCATTGAACCAGAACCTTCAGCTTTAACATCGGTAACATACGAAACATTTACATATCCCGAATCTTGAAATGCATTTATATTGACTTCGTAATGCCCTCCCAATGAATCATTACCAGCTAAATGACCTGCCGAAGGTCCCCAGCCGAAATACTGCCAATAATTAGTATCGGTAGAAGCATCATTTAGGGAATTTATCATCGGACTGGTATCTCCAGTCCAGGTTCCCGCTGAGTGTGTCCTTACTGGTTGAGCAACTATTGTACCAACCATAAAGGGAATAAAAAATAGACTAATTAACGATTTTTTCATAGTGAACTCCTTCTATGTTATTACTAAAATTTCTTTAACAATGCGGGCAGAATGTAAATTATAATTAACATATCTACAAAATTATTTTCATCTATATGCAAATATTTTGCATTTCCTATGCAAATATTTTCTGCTTATATTGCACCCATGTCAATTGGACTTAAAGATATTTCAAATGTTACAGGGTTCTCTATTTCAACTGTATCCCGCGTACTCTCAAATAAAATAAGCACGAATTCTGTTAGTGCAAAAAAAATATTACAAGTTGCACGAGAAATGGGTTACAGCAAATACCGAAGCTCCGTTAAACCAGAAAATCGAGTTTTAGACATTGCACTAATTACGCAACATTTTTCCGAGGAATTTTATGCTTATCTCTATGCAAGCTTTGATAAAATATCCTTAATGCGTAATTGCTCACTATCTATTCATTCAGTTCGTTATAGTAAATCATTGCAGAATAATTTATTATTTCTCTCCAAGAGTTATGATGGCTTCATTCTTTTTCTTCCAACTCTAGACCCATTCAGTTACAACAAAATCAAAGACACGTTAGAAAATTACCCCATTGTATCCATTGCCCCTTCTTTTGAACCTATTTTTGATACATTCACTTTTGATTCTTACCAAGGTGGGGCTTTAGCTGCAGAAAGTTTTATAGCTGAAGGGTATAATAAATTTGGAATTATTCGCGGTCCTTTAAAAAAATGGGAAGCTGCGCTTCGTCGAAATGGCTTTAGGGATACAATTGAAGATGCAGGATATAAAATTGACTGGGATTACAAGGGCGATTACTCCTTTGAATCCGGTGAAAAGGCTTTTCATACTTTAAATAAAAAAAATAAGAGCGGGATTGGGATATTTGCCAGTAATGATCAAATGGCAGTTGGCTTTATTCATGCGGCCCTTGAGAATAATAAGAAAGTGCCAGAAGATTATGCTGTAATCGGCTATGATAATATTTTGTTTAGTAAAATATTTTATCCGAAGCTTACCACCATTAATACAGATATCGACCAATTGTCTATAGAAGCATTCGATCATCTTATTAGGATGATACAAGGTAATGTCAACTTAAATCGTTCTGCTCGGAAAACATTACTTTCGGTCCAACTGATTAAGAGGAATACACATAAATAATATGCAACCAAAATATATTAAAACCGCTACGGTTGCATTATTAATATTCATTTTCGTTGGTTACACAACAACAGAACAAAATGAACAAGCTACAAATGAAGTATTTATTAATGCGTTATTATCCCAAATGACTGTTGATGAAAAGATTGGACAAATGACTCAGGTCGATCGCCAATTCTTAACTGACATTACCGATATATCAAAATACAACCTTGGTTCATTATTAAGTGGAGGTGGTTCCACGCCAGAAGTCAATAGACCTGAATTATGGGCAGAAATGTATGATAGCTATCAAAAAGAAGCTCTTAAAACCCGCTTGGAAATACCATTGGTGTATGGCATTGATGCTGTTCATGGACACAATAATGTGATAGGCGCGACGATCTTTCCCCATAACATTGGCTTAGGTGCAACTGGAGATGCAAAATTAGTTGAAGCAGTTTCAAAGGCTACCGCTTTAGAGGTCGCCGCAACTGGAATAGATTGGACTTTTGCCCCCTGTATCACCGTTCCTCGAGATATCAGATGGGGGCGCACATATGAAGGTTTTTCAGAGGACCCAGCGCTTGTTACTAAACTAGGAGAAGCAGCTATTCTAGGCTATCAATCATATAATCTGAATAACCCTAACAGTATCTTAGCCTGCGCAAAACATTTTATTGGAGATGGAGGTACAGTTTTTGGTACCGGTCTATACGGTTTGGTTGATCGGGGTGATGTACAATTGACTGAAGAAGAATTTCGTAAAATACATTTAACAGCTTATAAAACTGCAATCGAGGCTGGAGTGGCTACGATTATGGCCTCTTATAATAGTTTTAACGGTGATAAAATTCATGGCAATAAATACTTGCTAACTGATTTGCTTAAAACCGAACTAGGCTTTCAAGGTTTTGTCATTTCTGATTGGGATGCTATCGATGAGATACCTGGGGACTATAAGTCAGATATCATTATATCTATTAACGCCGGCATTGACATGGTTATGGTTTCTGGGGACAATGAACCTTTCCCCAAGTTTTTAAAACTCTTTAAGGAAGCAGTCGAAGAAGGTTCTATCCCCATGAGTCGCATTAATGATGCAGTACGACGCATTCTGCTGGTTAAGAAACAATATGGTCTTTTCGAACAACCATTTACTGATAAATCTTTACTTGCACATGTTGGGTCAGACAGCCATCGCTCAATAGCAAGAAAAGCTGTCTGCAAAAGTATCGTTGTATTGAAAAATCAGAATCAGTTACTCCCTCTTGAAAAAAATGGAAACAATATTGTTGTCGCTGGCAGAGGCGCCAATAACATTGGTATGCAATGTGGCGGCTGGACTATTTCATGGCAAGGTGAACACGGGGACATTACAGAAGGAACCTCTATTCTTGAAGGCATTGAACTTGCAGTTGGAAAAGATAGTAAAGTGCAATACACAGAAGATGGCCGTAATGCCTCAGGAGATGTGGCAATTGTAGTTGTGGGCGAAAACCCTTATGCCGAAATGAACGGTGACCGTAGTGATTTATCACTAAGTCAAACTGATCTCGATGTTATTAATCGTATTCAAGCCAAAGGGATTCCTGTGGTAGTTGTTCTCTTATCAGGGCGACCCATGCTTATTACAGAACAATTAGAGAGTTGGAATGCATTAGTCGCTGCTTGGCTACCAGGGACTGAAGGTCAGGGCTTATCTGACGTTCTTTTTGGTGACTATAAACCAACGGGAAAACTATCATTTTCTTGGCCTAGATCAATGGATCAACTACCTATTTCAAAGACAGATGACCACCTCTTTGATTATGGCTATGGATTATCATATTAAATAACTATTAATCATTTTTAAAAAAAGGAGATAATAGTGGGAAATAAATTAAGTATTGATCTTGGAAGCACTAAAATTGAAGGTGTTTTGCTGGATGAAAATCACACTGTAATTAAACGGGAGCGTGTGCTCACGGAACGGGAAAATGGGTATGAATCCATTATCTAAAAAATTATCAAGTTAGCCCAAGTTTTAATTGCGTCTGGGTATGTGAAAGGTCCAATCGGTATTTGTACGCCCGGCGGAGTTGTTCCCCAATAAATTAAAGGTGTGGCCATCAGTTTTGTGGGGTTAATTAATTCCGGAGTTAGTTTTTTGGTACAATGGATCTTCCCTTGGGAGTTAGATACCCTTGGTAGCTCTACTACCTTTTTAATTTATGGCGCTTTTGCCATTACGGGATTGATCTTCGTTGTAAGGGTTATTCCGGAAACAAAAGGCAAAACTTTAGAACAGTTAGAAGCACAACTGGTAATATAATTATATCATGGCTTTTCAAATATTGTTATCCGTAGAAAAAATTAAACACGAAGAATGGTTTAAAATCTCAAACGTAGATTCACTACGTCCATTTTTCATGAGCATCATTAGCGATTCCAATCACTGGATGTTCATTTCAAGTAATGGTGGAATCTCTGCAGGCCGTAAAAACGCTGATTTTGCGTTATTTCCATACTACACTGATGATAAAATCACTGAGTTTGCAGACGTAAGCGGAAGCAAGTCGATTATCCAAATTGTAGATGGAAAAAGTGTAGCTGTTTGGGAGCCATTCTCAAATCGGTTTACAGGAAAGTATTCTATTTCTCGAAGTCTGTTTAAAAATAGATGGGGTAACAAAATCATGTTTGAAGAAATCAATCATGATTTGGAACTGGTGTTCCGTTATGAGTGGAATTCAAGTGATAAATATGGATTCGTAAAAAAATCATCGTTATACAACCAGTCCTCTAAAACGTGTACACTTCGAATTCTAGATGGTATCCAAAATATAATTCCTTACGGTGTAAATAGTGATCTGCAAACAAGAGTGAGTAATCTGGTAGATGCTTATAAAAGAAGTGAATTGGTTAAAGAAACCGGGTTAGGAATCTTCGCTCTAAGCGCCATTATCGTGGATAAAGCGGAACCTAGTGAAGCTTTAAAGACCAATGTTGCATGGTCATATGGATTGGATGACCCGACTTATCTGGTTTCTTCTCTTCAGGTGGATGCGTTCAGAAATGGTCAACCGGTTTTTGAAGAAACCGATGTAAAAGGTGAGAAAGGATCATATTTCGTAAGCAAAGAACTTACTTTATTTGGGAATTCTGGTGCCGATTGGGCAATTATTGCCAACGTTAATCAAGATCATTCTGCAGTGATTGAACTAAATGAGCGGATTAAGACTAAAGAGAAGGTTACTGCTGAAATCGCAGAAGATATCGAAAATGGCACCCGCAATTTATTGAAACTTATTGCCAGTGCGGACGGACTTCAGAGAACCGCCGACAGTTTTAAAGATGCTCGGCATTATTCGAATGTGTTATATAACATCATGCGTGGAGGGATATTTGACCAAAATTACAAGATCGAAAAGGGTGATTTCTCTAGTTACCTGGAAAAGGCGAATAACAAAGCTTATTCAAAAAATAAAGCCATTTTGGAATCTTTATCAGATGTTTTTGATCGCCATGAATTTATCGCAAAAATCAATGTATCGGATGACAGGGATTTCATCCGATTAGCAAAAGAATATTTGCCATTGAAGTTTAGTCGTCGCCATGGGGATCCAAGCCGTCCCTGGAACAGATTTTCCATAAATACCCGCAGCGAAATTGATGGATCTAAGATTTTAGACTACGAGGGAAACTGGCGCGATATCTTCCAAAACTGGGAAGCTCTGGCGTACTCCTATCCTGATTTTATGGAGGGCATGATCTTCAAATTTCTGAATGCTTCCACTTTTGATGGATACAACCCTTACCGGGTAACCAAAGGCGGATTTGATTGGGAAACGATCGAACTGGATGATCCGTGGTCGTACATCGGGTATTGGGGAGATCACCAGATCATTTACCTGCTCAAGTTTTTGGAATTTTATAAAGATCATAAACCGGAAGATTTCAAGAAGCTCTTTGGGGAAGATGTTTTCGTGTATGCGAATGTACCTTACAAAATCAAATCCTATGATGAGATTGTAGCAAATTCAAAAGACACCATCGATTTTGATCACGGCAGAGATCATACCATTCGTGAAAAAATAGAAGCATTGGGCGCTGATGGAGCTTTATTGGAGAATTCAACAGCAGAAATTCATCATGTAAACTTCATTGAGAAGATTCTGGCAACTATTCTTGCAAAAGTATCGAACTTTATTCCTGAGGGTGGAATTTGGTTGAATACCCAGCGACCTGAGTGGAACGACGCCAACAACGCTCTCGTAGGTAATGGGGTCTCCATGGTTACACTATACTATATTAGGCGATTCCTGACTTTCTTTGAGACTTTGATTACAGATTCTGATATGAAGGAAGTTTTGATTTCTGTTGAAATGACCAACTTCTTCAATGGAATTCATAAAGTTCTTAACGAAAATTCTAGTTCACTAAATGGAACCATCGATGATAAAACCAGGAAGAAAATCACGGACGGTTTAGGTCTGGCTGGAAGCGATTATCGTTCAGGTATTTATACCAATGGTTTTAGCGGAGAGAAAACCATGATTTCTCTTGCAACAATAAAGGAATTATTTGATGTAACTAACCAATTCCTGGAACATTCGATCCAAGCAAATCGTCGAGACGATAATCTCTATCATGCTTATAATTTAATGAGTGTGGCAGGTGATGGTATAGAAATCTCGTACTTGGATGAAATGCTAGAAGGACAGGTAGCAGTGTTGAGTTCTGGGTATTTAAATGCAGCAGAAGCAGTGAAAGTGTTGGATGCGCTCAGAATGAGTCGCTTATATCGGGAAGATCAGTCCAGCTATATTCTTTATCCCAATAAACAGCTTCCGGGATTTTTACAAAAAAATTCGGTTCCAGGTAAATTAGTGAATGAATCAAAACTTCTCCAGCAATTGATTGCTGATGGAAACCGTCACATTATCACCAAGGATATTAACGGAGGATTTCATTTCAATGGAAATTTCAAAAATGCGAATGATTTAGCCACTGCATTGGAGGATTTGAAAAGTACTCAATATGAAAATCTGGCCAAGGCTGAGGAAACCTTGGTGTTTAGAATTTTTGAGCAAGTTTTTAAGCATAAAGCGTTTACCGGTCGCTCTGGGACTTTCTATGGATATGAAGGCTTAGGTTCCATCTACTGGCACATGGTTTCCAAATTGTATTTAGCCGTATATGAAGTATGTGAAAAAGCAAAAAAAGAAAATGTAGAAGATGACATTTTCAATAAGCTTGCTTCACATTTCTATGAAATTGGGGAAGGAATTGGTATTCATAAATCACCCAAAGTGTATGGAGCCTATCCTACCGATCCATATTCACACACACCGTATCATCGAGGGGCTCAGCAACCGGGTATGACAGGTCAAGTGAAAGAAGACATTATTACACGATTTGGAGAATTCGGTGTTCGTGTTGAAAATAGTGAGCTTTTGTTTGACCCAATCGTTCTATCCAAAACGGAATTCAGTGCAAAAAAACAAACTTTGGCACTTATTTCAATTGAAGCAGAAGAGTACGAGTTGAGCATCGCTGAAAACGGCCTTGGATTTACGATTTGTCAGGTTCCATTGATTTATCAGATTGCTGAATCTAAAGAAATAGAAGTTTATTATAAAGATGGAACGTCGAAGTCATTTACAGGACCTAACCTGGATAGTGAAACTTCCAGTCAGGTATTTCAGCGTACCGGGTTAATCAATCAAATTGTTGTATCTCTTACCGAGGATCAGCTCATAACCGCAAATTCTCATGCATCATAATATCAACCAGCTATGAAAAATCCTTTGATATTATTGCTTGGTCTTTTTTCAATATTTACGCTCACAGATTGTGTAAATAGATCGAACAAAAAAGCAAGTATTACTGCCGAATATATATTAGGTAACCCGGATTATCCGGGAATCTCTTATGGTGGATATCGCGAGTTTACCAGAGATGTTCAACCTACCATTCCACAACTGAAAGAAGACATGAGAATTCTCTCAGCGATGGATATAAAAATTATTAAGACCTATAATGTTCACCTCGATCAGGCTTCAAATGTTCTGGCAGCAATTCGAGAGTTAAAAGAAGAACATCCGAATTTTGAAATGTATGTGATGTTAGGGGCTTGGATTGATGCAAAAAACGCATGGACTGATCTCTCAGAACGAATCCGTGATGAAAACAGTGAGAGAAATGCCGTTGAAATAGATCGAGCGGTTGAACTGGCTAATATGTATCCCGATATTGTAAAAATCCTCGCTATTGGAAACGAAGCCATGGTGCATTGGGCGTGGCAGTATTATGTTGAACCATCTATCATCCTTAAATGGGTCACTTATCTTCAGGACCTAAAGAAAGAAGGTCTACTTCCTGAAAAACTTTGGATTACCAGTTCTGATAGTTTTGCTTCCTGGGGAGGTGGTGGAATAGAATATCATAAAAAGGATTTAAACAAACTGATTGCAGCTGTTGACTATCTTTCCGTTCACACCTACCCAATGCACGACACTCATTACAATCCCCATTTTTGGGGCGTTAGGGATGATGAATTAAATCTCACTGATATTCAGAAAGTGGATGCTGCCATGAAGCGCTCATTAGAACATGCAATTTCACAATATCAAAGTGTTGTGAATTATATAAAGACTTTGGGAATTGATAAACCTGTTCATATCGGTGAAACTGGATGGGCTACCATTTCCGATGGATTTTATGGAGCAGAAGGAGCTCGTGCTATCGATGAGTACAAATCTGGCAGTTATTATAATCAGATACGAGAGTGGTCGAACCGGGAGGGTATTTCTGTATTCTATTTTGAAGCCTTTGATGAGAAATGGAAAGATGCAAACAATCCCCTAGGATCAGAGAATCATTTCGGACTCATCAACCTGCAGAGTGAAGCAAAATATGCCATCTGGAATTTGGTAGATGCTGGAATTTTTAAAGGACTTACTCGGGATGAAAAACCCATCACAAAGACATTTGGTGGAGACATTGAGGCGTTAATGGAAACAGTGCTGGTTCCACCCACGAACGAAGAAATTTCAGGAGTAGACGCAGATGGATGCGGAGCGCCAGTTGCGCCCCATGATGGTTCAAATGCGGCAACCTTTTCAGTTGATGAAACTGCAGGAACAATTACCATTGTTGGAGAAGGTGCATTTTTAGGCCTGGCTAAGGCTCACAACACCGCAGAAGATGGTGCCCCCGTAGATAATACAACTATTTACAATTATGCGTTCTCTGCGGATGGCAATGATTTGGATATTAATATTGAAGTAGGTACCGGTGTTTTTTGGCAATATAAATTCACCAGAAATGGAAGTCCACCGACTGTTGTGACTTATCCATTAGAAGGCACATGGAAAATGTCGCCCGTAGCAGGCGCATTGGGAGTTGGTCCAGCACTAGGAGATGTTTCTTGGTGGGCAAACAGTGAAGCCGACGTAACCACCCGGGCCTGTTTCTTTGATGACCGGTATGTTTTCTATGCAAATGGCTCATTTAAAAATATTCTAGGTTCTGAAACATGGCTGGAAGCCTGGCAAAGGGCAGATAGGTAACTTTCATGTCCAATAAAAAAATCTATCCCTTAAAGGCATTAATACTATTGTTTATTATGAGCTGCAGTGATACCAAATCTCTCAATTTTGAAGTTTATGAAACCTCAGCGACTGGTAATAAACTTACTAAAATTGAAGAGTTCCCTGAGTCTGAATCCATAGTAAACATTGTAATCAAACCGGGAGAAACTTTCCAGAAAATCATCGGATTTGGCGGATCTTTCACTGAATCTTCTGCCTTTCTATTGAATCAAGTAAGTCAAAAAAACAGGGATAAAATAATTGAGGCCTATTTTGGGGATTCCGGTGCCCGATATTCATTGACCCGAACCCACATTAATTCCAGTGATTTTTCATTACGGAATTACTCATTCGCTCCAATTGCCGGCGATCTAAATTTGGAAAACTTTTCTATCCATGAAGATCAGGATGATATCATTCCAATGATCAAAGATGCCATGGCAGTTTCAACGGATGGTTTCAAAATTATTTCTTCCCCCTGGACGGCACCCATTTGGATGAAAGACAACAACGAATGGAAAGGAGGAAAGCTGCTTCCTGAATATTACGACACCTGGGCGCTTTTCTTTTCAAAATACCTGAGCGCCTATGCGGGAGAAGGTATCGATATTTGGGGAATTACCGTAGAAAATGAACCACTTGGAAATGGCAATAGCTGGGAGAGCATGCATTACACTGCTGAAGAAATGAATACGTTTGTGAAAAATCATCTAGGTCCACAGTTGGAAGAAGACGGTCATGATGTCGTGCTTTTGGGCTATGACCAAAACCGGGATCACCTGGAAGAATGGATTGATGTTATGTATGGTGATGAAAAAGCAGCCAAATACTTTGACGGCACGGCTATTCATTGGTATGCCAGCACATATGATGTCTTCGAAGAAGCGCTTCAGTATGCCCATGCTGCTGCTGCTGATAAATATTTGATTCAAACAGAAGCAACCGCTGATGCCGATGTTCCCCGTTGGCAGGATGATGAATGGTACTGGAGCAAAGAAGCCACCGATTGGGGTTGGGATTGGGCTCCTGAAGAGCAAAAGTATCTACACCCTAAATATGTACCGTTTTATCGTTACGCAAGAGATATTATTGGTACACTCAACAATTGGGTTGAGGGTTGGGTGGACTGGAACATGGTTCTTGACAAACAGGGCGGACCAAATTGGGCAAACAACTGGTGTCTGGCTCCGATAATTGTGGACCCCGAAACCGATGAAGTGTATTTCACTCCTCTGTATTACACGATGGCACACTTCAGCAAGTACATTCGTCCGGATGCCGTGAGAATCGGTCATGAACACGATGATGAAGAACTTCTAGTAACAGCTGCACGAAATCCGGATGGAAGCGTTGCGGTGGTCGTTTTAAATCAAACGGAAAAATCCAAAAAAATACAGATCAGCATGGATAGAAAAGTCGCGTCCTTAGCTATTCATGGCAAAGCACTTCAAACCATTCTCATAATATAGAGCACCACCCAACAGAATAAAATTATGTCACAAGCCACAGAAATCCAGGATAAAGTCCCCTTCGGACAGAAATTAGCATTTGGTTTAGGAATGCTCGCAAACCAAATGTTTCCAGCCGCGTTGGGGATCTTAATGGTAGTACTGGTTCAGGATCTAGGGTTCCCACCATTACTTTGGGGAATTATCTTCTTCCTTCCTCGAGTATTCGATGCCATTACCGATCCTATCATGGGATTCATTTCAGACAATACCCGTTCAAAGTGGGGTAGACGCAGGCAATGGGTATTTCTTGGGGCTCTGATAATGGGTGCCTCATTTTGTTTAATGTGGCAGCTATATCCTGAAAACGGGTTGAATTATAATTTTACATACTTTTTGTTGTTCTCATTTGTGTTTTACCTGGGGTTAACCATCTTCAGTGTACCTTATGTGGCTATGGGCTACGAAATGAGTAACGATTTTCATGAACGAACAAGCGTAATGGCAGTCGC
>CEPV01024287.1_pt1 | contig 22884 bp, 10 predicted proteins | sample 530451 | NCBI WGS metagenome assembly CEPV01 (sample SAMEA2620097, study PRJEB7988) | marine metagenome | isolation source: saline water (ENVO:00002010), including
GCACCCACAGTCATCGCGTCTGTACCCCACGTGTCTGTGTCTCTGGCGCTTGCTGTAAAGGCTGTAGTCACTGTGGCGTCCACACCAAAACCGTCAAGCCAGTTCGTCGCGCTTATCTCATAATAAGGGTCGTACATCAGCGCACGTGGAGTGGCATGGGTGGTGGGGATCGACGTCAAAGCAGCGTACAGGTCGCCTGAGATGAGATCACCTTCAACAGCTTGCACGCCCCACGGCAGATTCTGATCACCAGAAGCGGCATAATTGATGTCACCGTTATAGGTGGTAACACCAAGATAGGTGAAGAAAGCATCAGCGTCGTCGGCTGTCGAACCTATTGTATACGGAGCTCCAGGCCAGCCGTAATAGCCACCCATGGCTTCGTCGCCAGCCAGAACGTAGTTCTTGCTGCCGGCATCCAGCCACGTCTTTACTGCCACTGCATTACCGGCAATGGGTCCAAGTGCTGTGATTTCGATGATTGTATCATACAGATCGAGAAGCTCTGCTGTGGCAGCCCCGTAGGCCCAGATATCGCCAGCGCCAGTACCCCACCACTCCTTGTACTGCCCGTAGGCATCGTAGAAGTAGTACTGACTGGGATAACCAGCACCGGAAAGACCGTCAAAGAGCATCAGGTAGGTTGCAGTAGCGCCCTTGGCATAGATGTTGTAAGTGAACGCTGAGCTTGTTGCTGTATTACCGCCAACGTCTGTAGCTGTAACGTAATAGGCAACTGATTCTCCAGCAGATGCTCCTGGGAGACTTCCAGTGAAGGTAGTATCATCCGTAGCCGTCATAGCCACAGTCGCTTCTGTACCACCATCCACACTGTATACTAGCGAGACGGATTCCACACCGGCAGCGCCCCCTGTAGGATTTGCATCCTCAACGTGGGCTTCCACTGTTCTGGCATCTGTTGACAGTGTTGTCGGCAGACCCTGCACATAGTTAATGAAGGGCGGGATATCTTCTGTGTATTCCACCATGGCGTAGACCATCCAGCCGTAGGTACGAATGTGCCAGCCTCCATTACCGCTGGTGCCAGTGCCAGATCCAACATACCACTTAAAACCGTGGTAAGGTGGTACAGGCGTATTCAAGGCGCCAATTCCCCAGCCTTCCGTTGATACGGCATGGGCATCAATGAAGAAAGACTCATCCGTAATTTCTTCAGACACACCCAGAGTCGACTCAAAATCGAGCTCTGTGTATACCATGAAACTGGTTGAATCCAGCGTATGGGAATAGCCGCCAATACCCAATCCAGGCCAGATTTCTGCACCGATGGGAGCCTCACTGAAACACTCGTTGGTTCCAGCAGACCATGTACCGCCTTCACCGGGAGCTGTCTGGTTTCCATCAGCATCCAGATAGTGACCAACCCAGCCGGCCGCATTGGCACAAGCTGATGTGGTAACTTCACCAGCATAGTTGGACTTGTGAAGAAAAAACTCGAAAGTACCTTCAAAGTTTACATTGAAGATACCGATCTTCTTCACGATTGCGTTAGCCAGCGGCTGCATCCAGATCGCCATGGAATCGCCCCAGGTTTCCCCGGGTGTGCCGAAACCAAAATTGACGATGGAACCGCCGTCAGGCCACTCGAGCAAAAAGTCGTCGGCGCGAAGAGTAGCAGTCGGCTTACTCGCATCGATGCGACTCTGCATCTTCGCCTCCAGTGCTTTCACTTCCTGGTTGGTATAGTGCTTACCGTCAGAACCAATGAAAAAATCGTTGGAACCGACAGCCACACCCACCATCAGGAAAAGAAGCACTATGCTCTTAACCTTGTTCATTTGCTGTTCCTCCTTGTTTGAAGTTATGCGCAGATCTCCTCTGCACAATTTGGTGTAGTTTATCCTCAAATCAGATTCAATGCAACAATTTTATTTAAAACCCGAATTTGAGCGCAAAAATGTGATTTGCCGCAAAAACTTGCACATCCCGGTATGCATAGTCTACGGTGAGATCGAGTCCCGCAATGTTCAACTTTAGACCTCCGCCGTAGGACATGCCGTATAGATACTCGTCCGAAGATTGATCAGCCGAGACGTATCCCACCCGTACGAAGGCGAGATTATTGAATGCGTATTCACCGCCCAGCCGGTATTCATCGCTGGCGTAGTTATTATTCTGGAAAACACCGTTCAGATGCAGCACGCTGTTGGCGGGGAGTGATAGTGTGTAGGACATCCCCAGTTCCATGGTCGAAGGGAGGTCGAAAGAGGCGGCTTCCAGTTTGGTGTATCTTAATACACCGTCAACAGTCGTAATGCGCATGAGACCCGGGCCGTCGTATTTCATCTGTGTACCTACATCCTTGATGACCACACCCATGTTGAGGCCGGGGATATTGACAAAATCCTGATATTGAACACCGATATTCATGGCTACGCCGGACGATTTAACACGTTCAATCTCCTCGTTAATCAGATTGAGGGTGGCGCCGACAAAGACACGATCCGTCAGCTGTCGGGCGTAGGTCAGTCCTGCAGTCATGAATGTGGGTGAAAACACGCCTCCGGTTCCATCGGGAGCTTCCTCTGTGGTAACCGGGATATCACCGAACGAAAGTGATTTCAGGCTGAAGCCGAGGGCGCCGAAACCGGCGAAGTTTCCGCCGACGGCGAGATAGTTGACGCCGATATCAGCGATATAGTCCATGCGCGAGACCATCAGGTCAGCATTATGCTCAGAGCGAACCAGTCCCGCCGGGTTCCAGTAGAGCGCTTCGATTCCCGAGCTATAAGCGACGGCCGAGCCGCCCATAGCTACATCCCTAGCGCCCACGGGGATGAGGAGCTGGGCGCCGGCATTGGTGCCTACGCGCTTTTCACTCCCGGCCCAGATTGGGGAATGGAGCGAAAAAATCACTCCCAGAAATACCACTAAAACAACCAGTTTCTTCATTCTTTATGCCTCCTTCGCACTGGAAGAATCCTAATATGATCTCAACACTTGCTGTTCCTGGACAATAGCCAGTTTGAGGATCAGTTCCTCGCCCAGATCGGGCATCTCAATGTGAGCCAGATAGATGCCGCTGGCAACCGGCAGGTTAAATCCGTTGGTCATATCCCAGCGGACAAACTGACTTTCACTATCCTTATCAATCGTTCTCACCAGAACACCGGTCAGGGAGTAGATGTTGATAGTAGCCTTGTTTGGCAGGTGTGAGAATGTGACAAATTTCTCAAATCGACTCGCCTCCCAAGTATTCATACCAAGATAAGGATTCGGAAAGACTGTCACCTGCTGTCGCACGCGACTCTTCGGCCCATCACCGGTATTCGTTCTGTCCACCGTTCCCACGGTAAAGCTCTTGATATCACCATCCTTAATGGCTTTAAAGGTATTGAAATAGATGGTAGTCCCTGTTGCAGGAGGCGAACTGGTACCGGTCAAGTCCACAAACAAGATATTATCCACCGGCTTATACTGATTAGAGAAGAAAATGGCAGCCTTATCCGGCGCGCTGACATCATCAGGGTTGCTTTGATACTCAACCTTGGCAATGTGAAACTTGTCAAAGACGGGATATCCGCCGATCTGGTCGTTGCCGGCTGTGTTCCACTCGCCGTCTTCAGCAGCGTCATTAAAATATGCAATTACCTGAACATCGTCGGACGCGTCGTCCGGCATGCCGAGATCCCACACCTCGAATGGAACGTTCACAAAATAGGTTGCCGGCAACGGAGCGCCCGTCAGGGCCCAGCTTCCGCCGGAAGTAAACCTGATCTCATAGTCACTTTCGTCCACAGCTGGCCCCGCCAGCGTCGTGACAGAACCAGCAATGTAGTAACCGCTATCCTCATAAGGTTCACCGGCTACACTGACGTCACCGTCCTTCACAGAACGAATGCCCGCCGGCGCATCCGCCAGCTCAAGCACAAAACCGCCTTTACCGAGAAACCGGTGTTCAGTTGCTGAGTCAAAAGTCGAGGACTGCCCGACAAGTGTATCTTCAGGAGACGTATCTGTCCGCAAGAGATCCCATATCTTGGTTCCCGCCACTTCATCAACAGTAAACCTCACTTCAAAAGTCTCTCCAGCCGGCGCGTCAGGATCCATGATCACAGGAACTACTATGGCATCATTGATCCCTACCTTGTTCGCCACAACAACTGTATCACCGAGCGAATAGGGATAGATCGTCTGTGGATTGGGCGCGTGCGGAATCACCGCTCGCAACGACTGACTGACGGGACTCTCAAGGGAATGAGTGCTTACATCCTCACTCATGTTCTGATTATAAGCTGTCACAACAAAGTAGTATGTTTTACCGTTGACAAGTGGTTTGTTGGTGAAGGCGTCAGTCGACACGCTATAGTAGCGTGTAAGACCGCTGTTGATGCCAAACTGTACCGGTTTATTGACCGCCACGCCGGCACTGGGATCAAAGACGTCCTGGAAGATGTAGCCGGGAGAGGACTCCAGATCGTACGTCGCCAATAGAACACCATCCTCCTTCGTGGCCGTTGCGCTGGGAAGCTGATAGACATTATAGCCCTCGAACTTGTACCCCTTTAAATTACTACTCTCCGTATTGATGCGAGCTTCTTCATCAGATTCCCATTCGAGGACGATCTGCTGATCGAGCTCAACAACATTAACGTTGGGAGCTGGTGGACCGCTGGGCAGATCGAAGACGTTGTCGTAAGCTTCTTGCGCAAAGTTGTCGTTGAACTTGAGGATAGCGACACTCTGGAGGAAATTTTCACCCGCGGCACCTATGAGCGCCACAACGACTTCCTGAGTGTCCCCCTTGGCCAATGTAAACGGCCCTGTGGCAAGCACCAGCCGCCTGTCCCCAGGAGGGAATCTTCTGTCGTTAAAAGCTGTGGGTATCCCGTCCCGGTCACCGGAAGCGAGCACCGGGTCGCCGGCAAGCTCAAAATTCGTCTGGTCACCAAGATTATCGTAGAGAGGATCGCACGTGGGATATTCAGGTCGCGGCTCACACCCCCGCATCAGATTGTACCACTGTTGCGTCCCGGCATAGTCATTCAGGTCTGGGTCTGATCTTGGTGAACCGGCAGCAAAGAATGTAAACGTTGTCATGGGCAAATTTCTATATCCCGGAAGAGGTTTGAAATTAAATAACGCCGTATCGCCTTCGCTAGCCACTACCGGCCCCTGAAGAAAGTCATATCCGGCCGCCGGGGGTGCCATCCCCCAGGAATCCCAGACCGCATCGTTGTTGCTGCCGTTATAGACGTATCCCAGGCTGAGAGAAGAATCGCCACCGGCAAAATCGTCCGTATACTGGCCTAGATCAGGATCGGACCATTGAGCGATGTACATCTCCTCTACGACGGCATCGTTCGGAGTATCGGGCGTACCCTTATATATCAGGCGTACCCGTTTGAAAACGGTACTGCCAAGGGGATTTGCCAGGGCATACGCCCAGTAAGTCTCCTGCACTTCAAGACCAGTGGAAGGGGCACCATAGATGCCGATGTTCTGACCTTCGTCAAGATCGTTATAGACCGTCCAGAGAGTCTGACTGGCTCCCCCTATTCCGGGGATGTCTTCGGCGTAGGTGGTATCACCAATTTCACTCACCTCCAATTCACCGTAGACTCCGTCGCCATCGGGATCCGCCTCATAGACACCATTTCCATCACGATCGTCATAAGGTGCACCTCTATCCCAAGGCCAGTTCACCCAGTCAATATCATACTGGTTATATATCACTTCTATATCGGCGTCTGTAACGTTCCCCACCGGAATCAGAAAGAAGTTTGCCGCATCGTCGCTCAAATCAACTGATTGAAAATCGGGACGCACGCGGTAGGGGCGTACTGAGGGGTCGCTGTCATCCTCGCGGCCGGTGACCGCTCCGGAAGCGTCGGTAAGGATTCTTCCGGCTATATTGCCTGACTTGTACGTCGATCCGCCAGACCTCAACTCCACAGTTCCGCCGTCTTGAACTTTCCCGGCCCATACAATCCCTTCCGAGAAAATGGCGCCGGCCGTTCCTTTGGGAAATGTCCCGTTCCACGAACCGTCTACTACCCAGTCATGAAAGCCATCGCCCCGCACCCAGACCGTCAGATTATTGATGTTAATTACTGACTGAGCAGGACCGTCAACTTCATTTGCTCTGTAAAGAGCTGGTGGGCCGCTTTCCCGTTCTTCCTTGGCCAAACCCGGCACGATGAGAAGAAGCAGGATCAATAAGGAGGTTGTTACCTTTTTCATTCTTGTTATTCTCCTGATATCTTATTCAGAAAAGTTAGAGTTCCAGTCTCACACCAAAACGAATCTGCCGCGGTGATCCATAGAGGTCAAAACCGTTCAGCCAGAAATTGTGCTGGCGGTTCTGCAGGTTGACAGTCTCGTAGAGATCGCCAAATCGTTCACCATACCCGGCTACCACCTGCTGACCATCTTTGCTCGTGAGAAAACCGTCATCGGAGGCGTTGCCCGTGGCGTAATAAACATTGACGATATTCCGCATGTTTAACAGATTCTGCACGTAGGTGTAGATGTTGAGGTCCAGCCCCGCGACAGTCACCGTTTTGTCCATACGCAAGTCAATATTGAAGAACCACGGTGTCGTTGACGAGTTTATCGGTTCCACAGGTGCCCTCTGACGGGCGTCGCCGTCATTCAGAATACCGCCCGAAGAGGCGTCTTCCTGCCCCAATCCGCCGGGCGTCTTAGCCAGAGTAAAGCGGTGACCGCTGTTGAAGGTCATCAAGATATTGAGTCCGAACCTTTCTAAGATGGGCCCGCCCTCTCCGCGACCGAAGCGGTAATCAAGATTTATATTCCCCTTATGAGTCTGCTCATACGCTAACGGCATGGTCATCTTCGATGGAATTCCACCGGGGCCTTCGATAGCACCGCCGGCACTCTGCGAAAACGAGTTGGTCCCTCGGGCGCTCTGGAGCGTGTAGTTAATCATTCCCATGATACGGCTCACTCTGCGCAGGCGGAGTTGAAACTCTATTCCCTTTGTCGTGGCAAAATCCTGGTTTGAGTAGATGGGATAGGAGGAAATCTCCCAACCGGCCTCCGCCCGAACTATGTCGTACTGCACCTGGTCCTTGATATCCTTATAGAAAGCGGTTGCATCAAAGGCGGCAAAGTCGGTGAACTGCTGCGTAAAGCCAATTTCATACTGTGTCGTCTTCACCGGCTCAAGGCCGTATGCCACCGGATTCGTAAAGTAGTATCCGCCTGTCAACACGAATGCGGTATAGGCGAGACCGCGATAAGCTACGTCGAGGCCGGGAGTCTGGACGAATTTCCCATACTGCATGTGAAACACCGTCCTGTCAGTGACAGGAAAGGAGAATCCCAATCTTGGCGACAAATACGTGTGCGGCTTGCTCTTTTCAATGTTCGTTACGGTGTATTCATCCCTGTCGAATTCCGGTCTTGTGGGATCATTATGAACAAAGTCGTCCATATAGAGATAATCGTAGCGCACGCCGGCATTAATGATCATATCATTGTACTCAATCTTATCTTGAAGATAGATCCCCATTGTCTGCGGGTGTTTCGGGCCGTCACTACCTTCATCAGTGAGGCCGCCGAATTCATCAAAGCCGTAAATGTTGGGGGTAGCCTGCTGCCGGATGATATTGACGAGATCATCCTCCTTTTCCCTGGCTTTATCAGGATTCAGACGAAAGTAACTGAGCAAACCGCGCAGGCCGCCGCTGCCGTATGAAAATCGGCGCATGGTCCAATTATTCACTTCACCGCCCACCTTCAGCTCGTGATTCTTCATCTGGGTCGTGAAAGCCAAGGATCCCGCATTCTTTGTCATCAGGGTTTTGCCATAGCCTGACATTGGAGTTCCAGGGCGGTTGAACGGGAAACCGTAAAAATCGTAGTCGCGCGGGATGCTGGTGTAATTCATGTAATTAGCCCAATCCAAGCCGTTCGCTTCAGCGTACTGTGCCACCTTCAGGCTGTCCCCATAAGCAAGCAGGTCTTCCTTAAAATGCGGGTCGTACCAGTTACTACGATCATCCACGAAATTGACATTTAACTCAATAAAGCTGCGCGGATTAAGGAAAAAGCTGACCTTCGTATTCACCAATAATTCGGTTGCGTCAGACTGACTGAACCTGTCCAGAGAAAAGAGATTCATAAGGGGCAGACTGTTGCTCTTTGACTTCTGATCCGAAAACGCAACCGCCGTTCTTACGAGGAGTCTTTTGAAATCGAACAGAATGGTACCGTTGACAGTGTTACGGTTTCTGAGCCTGCCGTTAACATTGCCAGGCATCCAATGGAGTGTTTCAGAATCCGATTTATCACCGCCTCTGAGACCCGTATCGTATACCACGCCCATAGAATCGCCATCACTCCATAATTCAGGTGATCCGTACCAGAACATGGGTGCATAGTCACGGGTGAAGTAGTTTTCGCCGGAGAGAAAGAACTTTACATTCTTAAGCAGGAGAGGTCCACTGACGGTAAAAACGGCATCAGAATAGCCGTAGGAATAGGTGTCCAGAAAAGTTTCTCCGGGATAGTTACCGAAGTTGTCTGTCTCGGCCTGCAGGGAGAAATGATACTGCTCCGATCCCGTCTTGAAGTTCATCTGAACGATACCGGCGTTGGCTTCGCCGAACTCAGCCGCATAACCGCCGGCCTGCACCAGTACCTCTTCCAGTGCTTCGGGAATCGTATTGATCAAGTTTCCTCCATCACGGCTGTAGATATTTTTTGTCGATGCACCTTCAATAATATAGCCCACTTCGTCGCCGCGGCTGCCGCGAATGTGCACCCTGTTATTCTGTAAGACAACTCCCGGCTGAAGAGTGAAGTAAGATTGAGCTCCCCGCACGGGCATGTTCTCCATTTCATCAGAGGTAAGAATCCGGATAGCATTGGTAGCGCTTTTCTCCACAAGCGGTCTCTCCGCCACCACCAGAATAGGCTCGGTCTCGAGGGCCTCTGACGCCAACTCCAGGTCTTCCACGTACGCTGTCAGACCGTCCACCACCCTGATGTTGCTGACAGTCAACTCCTGGTAACCTACATAGGTTACCTTTACGGCGTACGAACCTGCCGGAATGTTCACAATATTGAACTTACCGTCAAGATTCGTGGCTGCACCAAGAGACGTCCCGATAACTATTACATTGGCTCCTATGAGAGTTTCACCGGTTTCACGATCCACCACCGTACCGGAAATAGTGCCGTACTGAGCGAACGCCGCCGAGATCATAATCGCCGCAAATGCAACAACCTGAAATATTTTTCTAAACATGTTACTTCCCCTTCTTGTTTTAGTCTCCACCCAAGGATTAATCATCTTGAAATACTTTCACCTGACTGTAAATGGCAACCGTATATCTTGCGCTGCCGGAAAGAGTGAGCGTGTCCGTCATCACCGTGGAATCACTCACTGCGATGTCAAAAGCGTACTCTCCGGGGAGAACCGCGCTGTAGGATGACGCCGAGCCATAGGAGGCAGCGGCGCTGAAACTCGAACTGGTGCCGGAAGCACTCACAGAAAGATCGGCAAAAGCGACAGACCCATTAAGAACGCGCACGAGAACAGTGTCCGCTTTTGTGGGGTCACCAAAAGTGTATCTCTCCTGAACATTAGCTAACTTTAAACCTGACGATGTATCACCAAGCATAAAAACTGTGCCCTTCTTTTCAGTCACAAAGACCATCTGCAAGGTTGTGTCAACACCGCTGTCAGAAAACTGTATCTCCAGGGTGCGTGAGCCTGCATCAATTTCTTCATATGTGCTGGCTTCACCCGCTCCGAGTGAACCGAAAGAGGCGCCCACATCGGTCAGTTTTACCGTGGCCGAGCCGAGACTCGACAGATTGATAAAGCGCGCTTCAGCCTTATAATCTATAGGCTCAATCAGTGTCTTATCAAGCTCGATACAGCCGCTGAAAAAAAATGTAACCAGAGCAATAGCAATAAAACTTGGTGTTCTCAACTTCATTTCAAGTTCTTCTCCTTTGACCCCTGATCTAAACAACAGGGCACCTCTATGCCTCATCTTCAAAATCCGCTGTGAGGGAAACATGACAGTTTCTCCCTTACCTCGGTACCTGTTGGACTTCTATACCGTTGTTGAATATATACCCTACTACTAATATATGTCAAGAAAAGACCCAAGACACTAAAAATAGCGTCTATCGGGCCTTTCTGACGCTTCAAATAGCTGTTTGACCTCTCTATTCCCGGAGTCATATTTCAGTGGTTTCTGACTGCGCCACTTGCAACCGTCCCGCGTCCGTGTTCAATGAGAACCAGCTCCAACCGAGTATAACCTGTCAATCGGTCGCTCTAGTCTCACTGGCTTTCCCGTAACAAGCTTCGGCCAGACGCCAGCTCCCCTCACGCTCATAATCTCTGCCGAGATGGAACCAAGCGGTTGGATCGTCCAAGGATACTTCCAGTGCCCTCCTGTGAACAGTAATAGCGAAATCAGTCTCTCCCGCCGCTGAGTGGAGTGAACCGAGATCATCGAGAGCAATTGTCCACCGCATCCGCAGCGGAAGTTCATCGTCGGCCGCGCCTCCCAGTTTTTCCTCAAGGAACTGCCGGATGGACGAATCTGCGCCGCAACAGTAGTGTAGTGTTGCGAGAGAAAGAGCTTTGACGTCGAGATCGCCGCTGGTGGAGAGCATCTTCAACTCTTCTATGATTTCCGGTTCGAGGGACTCCAAGTCCGGGGAGAGGAAATTGTTGACGAACAGAACCAGCCCCATCACCTGTGCCGCAGGATGTTGCGAGTCGTGGTGCAGCAGCAGATCCGCCGCCTCGCTACGGTCATGTTCTGTTCTCACCTTCAGGATTCCTTCTACGCTGTTGTTGTGAGGCTTCAGTTCACCGTACCACGCCTCCATCTTCGCCTGCAGCCAGTCGGCACTCTTATCGGCATGACACTGTCCGCACGCATTATGGATACCGAGCATAGCATCAAACTTCGGCCGCGGGATGGATATGGTGTGGTCAGAACGGGCAAATTTAAGCTGCCCGCCGATGCCGCGGTGCTGCAAAAAAGGCATGTGGCACGAAGTGCAACGGCTCGCCGGTGAATCGGGCGCGTGATGGCTGTGGTCTTCGGGAGACGCTCTCTTCCCCGCATGGCATCCTGTGCACTGACGGTCGTCGAATCTTCCATCAAGCCGATTTCCATTGATGTCGCGGTAGTCCTGCGAGTGAGGATCGTGACAGTCAACGCACGTCATGGAGCCGCTCAGGTAGCAGTCGCTGAAGAGATGATTCTGCTGATAGGCAAATGAGGCTACCCGTCCATCAGGGAGATAGGGATTGTTGCCCAGGATCGGCAGCTTCAGGGAGTAGTAGCGCTCCAGCTCCATCCCGGGGAGATAGCCGTCTCTCAAAACGTCCTTCACGGCATGACACTGAAAACAGACGTTCAGTGACTGATCCTTATTAAGCGCGGAAAGAGAGGGCAATCCAATATCTCCTTGCCGCAGATTTTCGCTCCGGGCCAGTTCCACGTGTCGTCTTCCGGGGCCGTGGCACGATTCGCAATTGATGGCAAGCGTAGTGAACCTCGTCTCGACTCTCGCTGCCGAGGCGTCATATGCCACCTGAATCTGACTGCCGTGGCAGTTCTGGCAGTTGGAGAAATCGGAATGGGTACCTAGGATTCTGAACGGCGGCCAGTGAGTCAGGTCACTTAGAGCAATCTCTCTGTTTACATGAGTCCAGACATCCCCCTTTTTCAACTGGACAAACCAGATGTTTTCATCTCGGATAAAGTCAAGTGGCAGCATGCGCAGAGTGCCATCAGGGAACTTGGAGAAATAGCTCTGAGTGCCGCCGCCGATCATGTGTCCGCCGCCGATAACAGCATCCACCGTCAGGACCTTTTCGGCCTGGCCGGTCTGCCGTACGGTAAACCGGTACTCCCCTTCGCCTGTTACCGAAGGGACAACTTCCGCATCTTTGAACTGGAGCGGCTTCCCATCGAATTGACCGATGATTCGCTCCGGCGACGGCTCTCCGCCGGCGTTTCCGTGTGTAGATTTCTGCCACGAATTGTATTCGTCTTCATGACACTCCCTGCATTCATTCTCGCCGGCGAAATCGTCGAAAGTGATTCGGCTCTCCTCCTCTATGCTCCGAACGGGTGGAAACGGGATTATGCCCAGTTCTTCAAGACTTGCGCTGGTTTCCTGCTGCAGTGGCGTTTCCCCCTCGCTGTCGGATTTCAGGAAGAAGACGAGAAACAGGGTAACTAGAAAGAGAACTGCCAGCCCGGCAACAGCGAGCGGGGGAAACTCCTTAAAACAAATAGTTCGCCACAGAGTCACTACTTGCTACAAACCTTGAAGGTTTCAATCCACATACGAACTCGAAAAGTCAAGCGGTCTTGAACCTTCAAGGTTTTGAGTTGGCGTCTGAAGATATATTAATTCTCCTGGATCTGAAGCTTCCAGTTGTCGTCCCGCAACTCGTCCCGGTGTGTGGAATGAATCAGAATGTAGTCTCGAAATCCGAGAATATCGCCAAACACAAATTGAACCCCGCCTTGAAGGTCATGATATAGCCAGATCTCGTACGGCTTCATAGCCATGTCAGCGGCATGGCGATCGTACTCATCGGGTGGACCGTAAACTATATAGACTCTGCCGCGATCGGTTTGCCACCCCTCCTTGCGGCCGGTGGAAAAGGCTTGGCTGGCATATTCCGCCCTTCGCAGATACTCCAGCTTCATCTCATTCTCGAACGTACCGGGCGACGGATCGCGGCGTTCCCAGAACTCAAACAAGAATCTTCTCTTTTCTTCCGCTGAAGAGAGAGAAGCATAATAGTCCTGTTCCTGATCGCTGGCGATGTGTTCTGCCATACTGAACTCCCTGTTCAGTTCATCTGGCGTCATCGTACCGTACACTTCAGCCATAAGTTGCGCCAGCCTTTGCAGCGTTATTTGACCGGCTAGCGGACCTCCACCAAGAATATAAAACTCTTTCTTTGCTGATATAGCAACTTTCCCAACTGAGTCGGTTATACTGAACTCAAAGTTATAGATTCCTAGCGCGAGAGATGAAACATTCAGAAAACCGATCTCAACGCTCGATTCGCTGGTGCGGCGTTTCTTCCGAGTTTTGACGAGAAGTTCTTTCCCCTGTCTGTCTATCACCGCTGCTTTTGTGTGATAAAGACCACCGCGAGAGTCAGTCAGGAGATTGTACGCTTCAATGTAATAGTTGAGGGAAGGAAGATCATCACCATAGACCCGGCCTGGATTTGGCACTACCTCAAGAGAATTCTTATAGAAGATGCTTCCCGTAGGACTGGCGGCACGGCGCACAGATGAACAAAGTTCGATATCGCTTAAGGTTGTCTCTGAGGAATGGAAAGTCTTGCGCTCAATCTCAAGAGCGGTTTCAGAGCGGTTGGCGTGCTGGTTCATATCGATACTTTCAACGGTTAAAGTCTGCGCATCAACTGGAATGGTGAGTCCCACCACACCTACCACCGAATTACCTCCGCTCCGGAAAACAGTGTCAGGGACGGTGTGAGGAATCTGCCAGACATTATCGACAGCCGCGGACTCCTCTTCCGCTTTTTGAACAGTAACGTGGAGTATTATCCCCCCTTCAAACGCTTCGTCACCCTGGCTGTAGCTGATCTGGGTTTCATCAAACGCATAGTAAATCTCTAGATAGTTGGCATCGCCCTGGTAGCGAAACTGGGCTAAGTCCACATCCACGTTAAAGGCGTCCGCCGAAAGGGAGACGGAAAACGTAGAGAGCAATAATGGATAGTAAAGGATTCGACCCCGCATAGAGTTTCCTGATTTACTGACATGAATGTAACCAATGCTGACTCCCTATTAAAGTGGTAAATAGCGGGAAACTTCCTTTTAACCTTGACAGATAGCTAATGGCAATGTAAACTCAAGAAGATACCACTGCGTTGTTTCTCGGGAAGGATCTTCATGAAGACAACTAAAGCTATCCTGCTCTCTCTTTTCATTTTTACCACCGCTGTACCTTTGACGGCAGGTGTCACCGGGAAGATCACGGGTATCGTAGTAAACTCCGCCACAGGTGAACCCCTCGTAGGTGTCAACGTCTTACTCAAGAACACACCGCTGGGCGCCGCCACCGATGCTAGCGGCAACTACACAATCCTTAATGTACGCGGCGGTAAATACACCGTTATCGCCAGTATGATCGGTTTCAAAACAGTGGAAATGGTCGATGTTACAGTCCTGGCCGATCATACCACTACCGCCGATATTAAACTGGAGCAGACAGCAATTGAAGGGGAAGAGGTCATCATCACGGCTGAACGACCGGTGATCGTAAAGGATGAGACAGCCACCACATCCACGGTTCTTGCCGAGGAGATCCAAAACATGCCGGTCAACTCTTATCAGGATATAATGACGACAGTGGCCGGTGTAGTAGAGAATCACAATTCAAACACCGGTATTCATATCCGCGGCAGCCGGACCGGCGAGGTCGCCTATCTTGTTGACGGATTCCTTGTCCTGGACCCCATCTTCGGAGGCACCGCATCAGATGTGACGCGCAGCGGTATTTCAGAACTTTCCATCGTCACCGGTGCTTTCGACGCTGAATACGGCAACGCTATGTCCGGTGTGGTCAATATCCTCACCAAGGAAGGGACGGACAAGCTGAGCGGTTCCATAAGGTTCGCAACCGATCAGTTCGGTCGCCTCTTCTCTGATGCGCCACCTGATTTTGACTGGGACAGCCATAGAATCGAGGCGTCTGTCGGCGGACCGATACCCATTCCATTTCTGAAGAAAGATTTTGCCACCTTCTTCATCTCCGGCGATTCGTACAACACCAACACCTATCTCTCCAGAAGCAAATTCCCCAAACCGATCCTGCTGACCGACGTGGACGACGACGGTGTTTATGACGAGGAAGATGGCGACGAATATGTCAGTGATATTCACGATATGGATATGGACGGTGACAAGGAGGAGCCACTGGTGAAGGGCTTTGTCTCTAAGAATGGCACCTTCCGTAACGAGATCAGGATTAACGCCAAACTGGTGTTCAGACCTCTGTCAGGTATTAAGATTACAACCGCCAGCATTCTCAACCGCATCAAGCGGAGATCATACAGCCAGAGCTTTCGTCTCGTACAGGACAATCTGGCTCCCACTTGGGATGAGAGCGATCTTTACTATGTGACACTGAGTCACACACTGTCGCCGAAGACGTTCTATAACATCAAGTTTTCAAGTTTTGTAACGGATACACGATCGGGCCTTGATAAGTATATGAAGAATCGTGAAATGTGGTACACGGAAGATGCCACCAAGATTAATCAATACTGGCGGTCGTACGAACCGTACGCCGATGTGGACGGCAACGGTGCCTACACAGAGGGAGAACCGTTCCAGGATATAGACGATGACGGCCAGTGGGACATAGGCGTTTATGATACCGGCATGGACGGCATTTTTTCCGAATCGTTCTCTGATGACAACGGTAACTACACCTGGGATCCGGGCGAGGCGTTTGTGGACGTGAATGGCGACGGTATCTGGACGGGACCGGATGAGGGCGAACTGGACGGCCTGCCGACCCCGGGGGAAGAAGGTGTAATGGATCGGTGGTGGAGTTTTTACGCCGAGCCTTTCGTCGATGAACCCGACGGAGTTTACCGTGCAGGCAGCACAGACATTCTGGTCTATGATGCCAATGAAGACGGTGTTTATGATCCGCAAGACGGCGACTACTTTATCGATATCGCCGGCGACGGTGTCTGGCGCGAGGGTGAAGAATTCACCGATGTGGACGGCGACGGGGAATACAACTACGGCGCCACCCCCTGGTTCCGGACATCAGCTTTCGAAGGGACATCCAATTACGAGTTCTTCGGCAGTTATCCCATCTACGATCTGAACGGTGATTCCGTCAGATGGACTGAGTCAGAAGACATCTCCTATACTAACTCTACCTCCAACACGACAACGCTCCAAGCCAACTTCGTCTCCCAGATTACACCGGTTCACCAGCTGCAGATCGGAGGTGAGATCAAGAAGCACGACCTGTCGGACTACCAGATCAGCGGTTATGGAGGTGGCATCTGGGGCCTCGCCAGCGACGCCAGCTATGTCAACTGGCACAACAAACCGGAGGAGAAAAGTCTCTACATCAAGGACAAAATCGAATACCGGGACTGGATTGTTAACCTCAGCCTGCGGTGGGACTATGTGGATCCCAAGAGCAGTTTCCCCGATCCCCTGCGTTCCCTCGTATGGGTAGATGAAAACGGCAATTTTACGTCAGGTAACGCCGGTCCAGAAATATTCTATGACCAAGGTAACGGCGCATGGGACTCGGGTGAATACTTTGAAGACGTCAACAGCAACGGCCAGTACGATAATGGTGAAATCTTCACCGACACAGGCAACGGCGTATGGGACTGGACCGATACTCCCAACGGCAGGTGGGATGTAGGAGAATCGTTCAGCGACGCTAACGGCAACGGCCAATACGACGACGGCGAGAACTTTAGCGACACCCCTAACGGCTTCTTCGACAACGAAGATGACCACGAATACTTTGTAGACGGCAACGGTGACGGTCTCTGGACGGGGAGGGTCGCCAAGTACGGCTACCTCGACGACGATGGCAATTTTGTAGAGGCACCCCGGGCGGAGAAGAAGTGGAAAATCAGCCCTCGCATCGGCATCGGTTTTCCCATCACTGACCGGGTAGCATTTCACTTTTCATACGCTCAGTTCTTCAAGTGGCGCGAATACAACCTTATGTACAGGCTGGCGAACATGGCTGATCCCAATATCTACCAAAATTCCCTCTGGCCCTTCCCGTACTCCCTCAATGACTGGTACATTGCCCGCGTCGGCAATCCGAACATGAAGCCAGAGACAACTGTTCTCTATGAGCTTGGACTGCGGTGGCATCTGAGCGAGAATTTCTTCCTTAAGACAACTCTTTACTACAAAGACGTATACGATTATGTAACCTTCGTTAACTACTACGTCGACCCGACGGATTACGCTGTCCTTGAGAATCAGGACTACGCCAACTCCCGGGGCATTGAACTCAATCTGCAGAAGCTTTTCAACCGCAACTTTTCGTTCTCGATCAACTACACATATTCACAGGCTGTCGGCAACGCATCTAATGAACACTCCCACTGGAACGAAGAATACCTCTCGTCTGTCTACGGCACTTATCCTTCCATGAAGACGGTAACCATGAGCTGGGATCAACCCCACACCCTCAACTTCATCCTCGACTACAGACACCCAAAGAGATACGGTCTCAACCTAATCGGCTACTACGGCAGCGGTCTTCCCTACACGCCGACAGACGTCCGCGGACTCAACCTCGGCGAAAGCAACAGCGGCCGCATGCCGTCAAACGCATATATCGATTTCATGGCCTACAAGGATTTCCAGTTCAAGTCCATGGTCGCCCGCCTCTTCCTTGATGTCAGGAATGCTCTCAACACAAGAAACATCTACAATGTATTTTCCAATTCCGGCAAACCGGATGAAAGTCTTAACCCTAATGCATCACCGGTCTGGGAAGACAGACCTCACTATTTCGGCCCGCCGCGGCATCTTGAAATCGGTATCGAAATCCTGTTCAAGGAATCGGGAGATCTGTTCAGTGGATTCCTTAAGAAGGACAGGCTGTAGCCCCGATGCTTTACGATGAGTAATCTCATGTCCGGCAAAAAGACGCTCATTCTCCTGCTACTTGTCTTTTGCAGCACTCTGTTACCACAGCGGGACAAAATGAACAAACTGGAATATTACAACACGGTGATCGCACCGTCGAAAGGGCGTCCACCCATTCTTAGCCGACTGTTTGGATACGAGCACAGAAAACGAAGTGTCCTTGACATTGGTAACCTCGTGCTCCGCTTTTCCAATGCCGCTATCCTCGGCTACGATCGGTGGGGACTAAGCCATGAATTTCCTGCTGGAAGTATGAGTACTTTCCAGTGCTGCACTTATTACTGGACCCTGGCTCCTATCATTGGCGGACTCATCAAAGGGCAGCCGTCCGTTGCCGTGGGAGTACGCGGCGCCGTGAGAGATCACGAAGAGGAATTCGAACCGCTTCCCGGCTACGATGCCGACTATGTTGATGAACAGGCCAACATCGGCATCGCCTTCAACGACAAACCGGCATCATGGCCAGCATCGTGGCCTATCGAGACAGATCCAACGGGGAGCTATACTGACGCTGTCACCAACAAATCGTGGAGCGGTATTGAGCGCTTACTGGATATCGATCAGCCCGGCGGCAGCGGTCTGAGATTCCCGGGCGTCCTGGATGGCGTTTCAGTGGCTCCCCGGGAAGCTTACTTCGTAGCGACAGACAATGATCCGCTGGAAGGAAATACGCTGGAGAGTAACGGCATTGGTCCACTCAACGTGCGCGTCGATATGTGGGCATTGCAGTACGATGATATCCTTAACCAAGACTTTATCATCTACTGGGAGAAATTTACGAACGTCGGCAAGGATACGTTGTACGAAGTGTTTGTCGGGCTGGTGGGCGATCCGGATACACCTGAGCAGGGCGGCGCCGAATGGACAGACGACTACTCACTCTTCATCCACAAGGACGACCCTCTCATGGCGGAGAAGCTGGCCGATACAACTGAATCTAATCTGCTGTGGGACCTCGGCATCATCTGGGACGGTGACGATCAGTCGGAAGGGTTCAAATCTTCAGGTCTCGGCTGGGTCGGGCTCAAGGCACTGAAGACTCCCTACACCCAGACAGCTGATGGTGAAGATAACGATCTCAACGGACTCATTGATGAAGGATTTGACGGTCTGGACAATGATGCCGATGGCGATATTGACGAAGAAGACGAACAGGAAGAGATCGGCATCACCAACTATTTCGCCTACCCGTACGACTTGGATGCACAGAGTGATAATGAAGCATACTTCACCCAGATCCGGGGCGGATTCGGTTTCGATAATCCGGATTACACAGGATACCAGGAAGCCCCCCACGCCGATGACATCAATCAGAAACCGTACGCTTATGGACCGGATGTCACCACCGTTATGACATCGGGACCCTTTACCTTGGCACCCGGACAGAGCGTCGACTTCGTTTTTGCCGACATCTTGGGTGTCAACGAAACGGATCTTTTAACCAACGCCAGAACAGCCCAGCGTCTCTTCAACGTGGGGTTCAAGGCAGCTCAGCCTCCCAAGGAACCTGTGGTTTACGGCGTGGCCGGAGACAAGGAAATCACGCTCTACTGGGACGCCTATCCCAGCGAATTCAGCATCGATCCCAACACTGGCAACAACGCTTTCGAAGGTTACCGCGTCTACAAGTCCATCGATAAGGGAGCCACCTGGGGCAAGCCAGTCACTGACGGACAGGGAAACACCGCCTTCTACGTTCCGCAAACGGTATATGACAAGATGAATGACTGGTCCGGCATGTTCGCCTACGGGAGTCCATCCCTCTACTACGATCTCGGCAACAGCTCAGGATTGAAGTATTCATTCACTGATAAGACAGTACTCAATGGTGTAGAGTACTGGTACGCTGTCTCCGCTTACGACCACCCTGACGGCATCGTTCCGCCTCTTGAGAATCCACCTAAGAAATCGCGTAGTGACGCCTCCGCGCCAGGCAACAACACTGTCATCCTGGTGCCCCAGGCTAAGCCGGCAGGACATCAGGAGGGGATAATCGATGTGGAGCATCAGAGCGGAAATTCTACCGCTCAAATTGTGTTTGATGTCTACGATAATGATAGACTCTCCGGTTACGATTACGTTCTCACCGTCTCTGACGATCTTGACAGTGAGGATAACAACACCAAGAGTTACACTGTCCTTAATAACGCCACACTTACCGAAGCGACACTAATCGTGCCGACGGGTACTAAACTTTCACGGCGCAATCTGGTAAAGGGCAAGCTATCTGTCTCCGGGCCTGAGGGGTATGAGGATTTGAACAACTCAAACGCGTACGATTTCGGCGAACCGTTTACGGACGTAAACTCCAGCGGCGCCTGGGATGAAAAGGTGACATTCAATAAAAACACCGATTTTACCGTTGAGAATGAGAGCGGAATAATCTACGCCGCAGAAGAGGGGGCACTGGTCAAAGGGACCATATACACTATCTCTTACAAGTATTATCCCATTTATGAAAGTACACTCTTGGCAGGCGAGACGTCCAACCCCAGCTTTGAAGGGGTACGCCTCACTATTACCGACCCGGTCGCCATCCAGCCCGACCCGCTCACCAGCTATTGGTACAACCCCGATAACGAAGGCGATATTTCCAACACTAACTGGTTCATCACGGCAACATCCCTCATCGACCCGGGGAATCCGGACGACTATGAAGTCCGCTACTCCACCGACAGTACAGAGATCCTCTCCCCGCCGGGGATAAAAGTCCCCATCGAATTGTGGAACACTTCAGACAACTTGCGTATAGAACCTCTCATTGTCTCCCCAACTCCCCAAGGCGGCGTCATCACCAGCGGGACAGATGTCAGAATCATAGAGGTGCCTAATAATGCGGAACAGGGGGCCATCACGTGGAGTTTTGTTTTCCAAGCCCCTGAGCCCGCAACAATTTCAGCGGACACGAATGTGACAGTGCTGTGCGATACAACCCTTGCGGGGAACGGCATATACGACGAAGGGGAACCGTTCACCGACCTCGACACGAGCGGCACGTGGAACGAGGGAGAATCTTTCATGGACTGTTATTTCGATTCAGCCACCGCCCTATCGGCTCTCAACATTGGTATCGCTAATATGACACAGATGCTCCTCGACAGCGTCACCCTCTGTGCAACGCCTCAAATGGATACCACCATCACGGGCGAGATTCTTGACGTTTTCCAGTATGACTTATCCACCTTTACTTTCGACACCCTCATCGGCCTGAAATTCACCGCCGAGGTTGCCGCCATCTGCGATACTGCCATCGCTCCTATCATTGGTGATGCGAGATACATTGCAACCAGTAAACCGCTCACGTCGGAGGACAGTTATCTCATTCGTACCTCGGCCAGCCAGGCTGAAGTGTCCGACAAGGATCAGCTGAAACAGGTGAAGGTGGTTCCCAATCCTTACGTGGTGACATCGGTTTTTGAGACAAATATTGAGAGAAAGGAAGTGCAGTTCCATTATCTGCCGCAGCAGTGCACTATCAGAATTTTCACGGTTGCCGGTGAACTGGTGCGCGTCATTGAGCACCGGGAGGGGAGTCTCGGCTGGCGCGGTCCCGCAGTGGAGGCGTGGGACCTGAGGTCATACAACAATCAGGAGGTGGCATTTGGCGTCTATATTTTCCACGTTGAAACTGACGGCGGCGGAGAGACATTCAGCGAAACAGGTAAGTTCGCCATTATCAGATAGAATGAAATTAGTCAGGAAAATAATCACCTTGCTGATCTGCTCCACCATATTGACGGCAACCAATGATAATGTGGCCACCTCGGTGGCGCACTTTCTGAAGATCGGTGTTGGCGGGAGGGCGGAAGCCATGGGAGGCGCCTTTACGGCGCAGGCGGACGACGCAAGTTCTCTCTACTGGAATCCTGCCGGGCTGGCGGTCATGGCTTCGCCCCAAGTAATGTTCTCGCAGACGAATTGGATCACAGATATCAATCATGTTTTCCTTGGCATTGCCTGGCCTGTAAGTCCCAAGTTCGGCTCCCTCGGACTAAGCATTGTTTCCCTGAGTATGGAAGATCTGGAGGAGACAACCGAACAGCAACCAGAAGGGACAGGCAGAAAATTCCCCGCGGGTGATTTCCAGTTCGGCGTGGCATATGCACGCAAGATTTCCGATAGATTCGGTGTAGGCCTACACATGAAACTGATTCAAGAAGTCATCTCCTTTTCAAGAGCTCGGGCCATGGCCATCGATGTGGGGACGCGTTACACTACTGACTTCCTTGGACTTAAAATAGGGATGGCAATCTCCAACTTTGGCACAGAAATGACCATGGGCGGCACGGACCTTATCTATAAGAAAACTGATCCCTATCCCGACATCGGCTCCAACCCCAATATAAACTCACTGCTGGAACCCAAGTCGTGGCCCCTGCCCACTTCCATCCGCATCGGTATGTCTCTTCAGCCCGTGGGCCCTAGTGGCATTATGAATCCCGGCATAGCAACCGTCACCGTCAACGCGGACTACTTCGATCCGCGGGACTTCAATCCGTATCTGAACGTGGGAGCGGAGGCAGTCGTCTTCAAAGTGCTAGCCCTGAGAGCAGGACTCGTAAACCGCTTTTCGGGGAACTTCGAATATGATGAAGCAGAGGGAATTTCGAACATCTTAACATCGTCGTCACTGATGGGCGATTATGAACAGTTGATGACGTTTGGCTTTGGGCTGGAGCAGAAACTTCCGTTCAGCAATACGGTGGTTACTGTGGACTATTCTTATTCCAATATACCGTTCTTTTCAGGCGTACAGCGATTCACCCTTTCACTGAAATTCTGACAGAGTGAAACCTGTCAAGTCGCACCAGTCCTGACAGGTTGGAAACAGCCTCTCACTCCTCCTTGTCCAGCTCAGCATCTATATCCTTCTGAGATTCTTTCTTAGTCTTGCCGCGGTCATACTTCTTCTCAGATTCCTCCACCTTCTCTCCGGGAATCGGATGGGTGGACTGGCGCAACGATTTACGAAAGCGCCCCTTTGCGGGGCGCTTCTTCCGTTTTTTCTTTGCCGCGGTCATAGTACCGGCTCAGCAGGTAACTACTTCATGACTACTTCAAGAGGACGAGCTTCTTTGTGTTACTGAATGAGAATTATTCGCTAATAATGGCCTCAGGACCTGAGTTAGGCTCCACGCTGATCCTGTAAGTTTGTTGATTGCTTGATGTTGCACCGTAAGGATCTGTTACAGTTAGTTGGAATGTA
>CEPV01020464.1_pt1 | contig 22871 bp, 20 predicted proteins | sample 530451 | NCBI WGS metagenome assembly CEPV01 (sample SAMEA2620097, study PRJEB7988) | marine metagenome | isolation source: saline water (ENVO:00002010), including
CCCGCCACAAGAACCAGGCGAGCATGCCGGACATTCGGATGCCGTAGACCTGCGCCACCGCCCTGCGGCCGCCGAGGGACGCCATGGCGCCCTTGGACTCGTAGGAAAAGGGGATGAGATCACCGCCCAGGATCGTGCGAGCGATGTTGCGCGCGACACAGCCTCCCTCACGCACGGCAAACTGGGCCGTGGGGGGTGCGAACTGTTCGTACTCTTCGGGTTCCTCGACCAGGGGAATGAGTGCCAAATCGCCGATGGCCCAGACGGAATCGACACCGGACACGCGGAGGAACCGGTCGACTGCGATCTTGCCCTTGTCCTTGGGAAGGTCGTCGAGTGACATCACCAGCGGATGCGGCGTGTTACCGATGGTGGCGACGATCGTCTTCGTTCCGAAGATGCGGTCGTCGGTCGTTTCGATAGACGATCCCGTCGCCGAGCAGATCTCTGTCTCAAGAAGGATCTCAATGCCACGCTTTCGAAGTTGTTGCGATGCGTATTCGGCCAGATCCGGGGGGAGTTGCTGAAGGATTCGGTCGGAGAACTCGATCAGGAGCACGCGGATTTCCTCGCGTTCAATGTTCGGGTAGAACTTGAGCGAGCGGTCGATCAGATCCTTCATTTCTCCGACCGTCTCGACCCCCGAAAACCCCGCCCCTGCGACGACGAATGTCAGAAGCTCGCGTTTGAGTTTGGGGTCCTGCGTCACGTCCGCGTGTTCCAGGCAATCGATGACATGGTTCCTGAGGCGGTGGGCATCCCCCAAGTTCTTCATCGTGAACGCGTGCTCCGCCAAGCCTGGAACCCGACTGAGATCGACCTTCTGACCAAGCGCGATCACGAGATGATCGTAGGCGAGGGGAATAAGACGCCGCTTGGTGCCCTGGACAACGATGATCTCCTTTGCCGCAAGGTCGATGTCGAAAACCTCGGCCATGCGGATGTGTATGTCCTTCAACATGGCGCGTAGCGGCGTGACGGCATCCGAGGACGTGATGCCGCCCCCCGCAACCCCGGGAAGCAGGGGCTGGAAGACGAAATAGTTGGCGTCGTTGATCAGTTCGATTTCCGCGTCCCAGCCGAGCCGACGCTTGAGCGATTTGGCTGCGAACACGCCCGCGAAGCCGCCGCCAAGAATGACGATCACAGGCTTTCGAAGTGCATCGTTAACCATTGTCCATCATCCGCCGGATTCCCGTTTGGACCGTTAGTTGGGCATTCTGACTTTCACGTATGATCCCGGCGCCTCTTCGACCGGCTCGAGTCCTCCCTCGCCGGGCACACGGGGCGCGACCTTGGCGCCGCTCTGCTTGCGGATCCATTTCTTCCAATCGGGCCACCACGATCCTTCGTGGGCTTCGGCGGCAGCGAGCCAATCTTCGGGGTCCGTAGACATCGTATCGTTGACCCAAAAGCCGTACTTCTTCCTGGCCGGCGGGTTGACGATGCCGGCGATATGCCCCGACGCACCAAGTACGAATCGCACGGGCCCGGACGTCGCCTGGGTGAGCGGATAGCACGAGGGCCAAGGCGCAATGTGATCGTCCTTGGTGGCGATCGAATAGATGGGGGTCTTGATCTTGCCGAGATCGATGGGCACGTCCGCAAGCGTCATGCCGCCCGGCACCATGAGGAGGTTCTGCTGATAAAACTTACGGAGGTAAAACACCAACATGGCCGCGGGCAAGCGGGTCGAATCCGCGTTCCAGTACAGGAGGTCGAACGGGATCGGATCCTTGCCCATCAGGTAGTTGTTCACGACGAACGACCAGATGAGATCGTTCTCGCGCATCAGACTGAACATGTCGGCCATGTGGTGGCCTTCCAGGTACCCCGTGCTGGCCACATGCTTTTCGAGGCTTTGAAGTTGGGTCTCGTCGATGAAAACCGAGACCTCCCCCACGTCCTTGAGGTTCACCATGGTAGCGAGGAAGGTCGCCGACTTGACGCGCTGGTCCTTGCAGGCCGCCAGGTAGGCGAGCGTGGCGACGGTTAGGATGCCGCCGATGCAGAAACCGAGAACGTTGATATCCTTCTCGCCGATCGCCTGCTCGATGGCGGCGAGCGCCGCGACCGGACCTTCGAGCATGTAGTCCTCGAAGCTCTTGTCGGCGAGGCTCTCCTGCGGATTGACCCATGAGATCACGAACACCGTGTATCCCTGGTCCACGACCCACTTGATGAAGCTGTTCTTCGGCTGCAGATCGAGGATATAGAACTTGTTGATCCAGGGCGGAACGATCAGCAGCGGCCGCTTGTAGACCTTGTCCGTCGAAGGTGCATACTGAATGAGTTGCATCAGCTCGGTCTGGTAGATGACCTTACCCGGTGTAACGGCGACGTTCTTGCCGATTTCGAACGCCTCGTCGTCCGTCATGCTGATCCTCAGCTGTCCCTTCCCCTTTTCCAGATCAGTGAGAAGGTTTTTGAAACCCTTGAGGAGATTCTCTCCGCCCGTCTCACGGGTCTCTCTCAGCACGGTGGGGTTCATGAGCGCAAAGTTACTAGGCGCCATCGCGCTCACGAACTGCCGGGTGTACAAACTGACCTTTTCCTTGGTTTGCGCGTCCATTTCGATCTCTTCGACAAATGACTGGATCCATTGAGAGGAGACCAGATAGGCCTGTTTGACATAGTCGTAGATTATGTCCTCTTCCCAGGCCTTGTCGCTGAAGCGCTGGTCGCCTTTCGGCACCGTGATGAAGGGGTCAACCTCTTTTCCGGAGATCCGGTCCTGAAGATTTTGTAGGAGGGCCACGTTATCCTGCCACAGCCGCGTCTGCGCCTCGGCGAACTTGGTCGGGTTCGATATCAGTTGCCGCGAAAAGTCGGCAAACGCCTGGCTCACGCCTGAAACGTCGACGATTGAGAAACCGGGCTCGGCCATCTCTTTCGTCTGACGCTCCCAGAAGGCCTGGACGACCCTCTGGGTCTGCTCGGCCAACGCTTCGAAATCATTCGCCGACGGGTCGGTTCGACCGCCGGTACCCTGGGTCTGATCTCGCTTGGTCATGTTTCCCGCCTCTCTCCGTCGGTCTCGCGGCATCGTGTCGAAATATCCGCTCCGCCTCGGCGCCAATTCGTCACTCGTATCGAGAGAGGGCTTTCTCCCATCCCTTCTTCAATTGCTCGTACGCCTTCTCGGTGGCCGAACTCATGTCGTTCCAGGCGTTCTCACTCGCCTTTTGAACTTGTTCCTGCATGGCGAGCGCCTGTTCGAGGGTCTTTTCCATCTGGGCGATGCTGTTCTCGATTTCGGCCTTCGACTGGGCTTCGGCTTCCTCGAGTTTCCTGTTGAATTCGTCGAGTTGCGCCTGCCACTCTTCGATCTGCTCCTCAGTTTGCCGAACAAAAGCTTCCTTGACACTCATGGTACTCTCCTTTTACTTGGTTTCTACTTGGTTTCTACTTGGTTTCCCTTTGGCCCCGATCGCCGGACGGTCGTTTGGGCGACCTTTCCCGACCCCGTCAGGCCATGTACTGGCCGCCGTTGGCCGAAATTGTCGAGCCGGTGATGAATCCGGCGTCGTCGGAGGCCAGGAACACCACGCACCGGGCGATCTCTTTCGCCTGACCCAGACGGCCAACCGGAATCAGCGGAATGACCTTGGTGTTCAGCACCTCTTCCGGCACGGCCATCACCATCTCGGTGGCGATGTAGCCCGGCGCGATGGCGTTGACCGTTATCCCCTTGGCGGCGGTTTCCAGGGCCAGGGCCTTGGTGAAGCCGATGGCGCCGGCCTTGGCCGCCGAGTAGTTGGACTGTCCGAACTGCCCCTTCTGGCCGTTGATCGAGCTGATGTTGATGATTCGGCCGAATCCGCGCGCGCGCATGCCGTCGATCAACAACCGTGACAGATTGAAGATACTGGTGAGATTGGTCGCAATCACCGCATTCCATTGCTCGCGGTTCATCTTGTGCAGCGGTTTGTCGCGGGTAATGCCGGCGTTGTTGACCAGCACGTCGATGGGCCCAACATCGGACTCGATCCGCTGGACCGCTTCTGCACAGGCGTCGAAGTCGCCGACGTCGAACTTGCGGGCGATGATGCCGGTCTCCTCCGTGAACTTGGCCGCCGCCTCGTCGTTGCCGGCATAGGTGGCGACGACCGTGTAGCCGTCGGCATCGAGGGCCTCGGAGATGGCGCGGCCGATGCCGCGGCTGCCACCGGTGACCATTACTACTCTACCCATAATTCAACTCCTCCTCATTGGTGCTACTCTACCCATAATTCAACTCCTCCTCACTGGGGCCCAGAGCCTCGACCCTAGTCGCGCTCGACGCACACGGCGATGCCCATGCCGCCGCCGATGCAGAGTGTGGTCAGGCCCTTCTTGGCGTCGCGCTTCCGCATCTCGTGGAGAAGCGTCACCAGCACGCGATTCCCGGAAGCGCCGATCGGATGGCCGAGCGCAATGGCTCCGCCGTTGACGTTGACCTTGTCGGTGTCCCAACCCATGTCCTTGTTGACGGCGCAAGCCTGGGCGGCGAAAGCCTCGTTGGCCTCGATCAGATCGAGATCGTCCGTCGTCCAACCGGCCTTCTCCAACGCCAGGCGGCTGGCCGGGATCGGCCCCGTGCCCATGATCGTCGGATCGACGCCGGCGGTCGCCCAGGACGCGATCCGGGCCAGCGGCGTGATGCCGCGCCGCGATGCCTCTTCCGCCGTCATCAGCACCGTCACCGAGGCGCCGTCGTTGAGACCGGACGCGTTGCCAGCGGTCACCGTGCCGTCCTTGCTGAAGGCCGGGCGCAGCTTGGCCAGGCTCTCGGCCGTGGTGTCGGGTTTGGGGTGTTCGTCCGTATCGACCACGGTGTCGCCGCGGCGGCTCTTGATGGTGACCGGCACGATCTCGTCGTCGAACACGCCGTCGGCCTGGGCCGCGGCGGCCTTTTGCTGGGAGGCCAGTGCGAAGGCGTCCTGGTCCTCGCGGGTGAGCTGCCATTTCTCGGCCACGTTCTCGGCCGTGGTGCCCATGTGATAGCCGTTGAAGGCATCCCACAGCCCGTCATTGATCATAGTGTCGACGAGCTCCGCCGGGCCCATCTTCGTGCCGCTGCGCAGGTGCGCGCAATGAGGCGACTGGCTCATGCTTTCCATGCCGCCGGCGACGACGATGGCCGCATCGCCGCACTTGATGGCCTGGCTGCCCAGCGCCACCGTGCGAAGGCCCGAGCCGCAGACCTGGTTGACGCCGTAGGCCGTGCTTTCGATCGGAATGCCGGCCGCGATGGCCGCTTGACGGGCCGGGTTCTGGCCGGCGCCGGCGGCCAGGACGTGGCCCATGATGACCTCGTCCACGTCGGCAGCGTCGACTCCGGCGCGCTCGAGCGCCGCGGTGATGGCGACCTCTCCCAGGGCGCTGGCGGCAACGGAACTCAAACCACCGTTGAAGGTGCCAACGGGCGTGCGCGCGGCGGCGGCGATAACAATATGGGTCATGATCGTGTTCTCCTTTTTGCTACTGGGCGGATGACCGATGCCCGCCCGTCCTTTCGTGTCATCCCTTGGCCTGTGCCTGGACCACCGCCAGGGCGCTCATATTCAGGAGGCCACGCACGGTAATCGACTGCGAGACCACGTGGACCGGTTCGGCCGACCCGAAAAACAAGACGAACAGCTCGAGAAAAGTCGCCGCCTTGAACGCCAGAGTGAGGGAGATCTGGCGAACAAGCGGCACCTGAGGTCATTTGGGAATATTCGAAACTTCCCGAGAATGGGTTGCAACGCCAATGTAGCCTCATATCATTTCAGTTCCAGCCCTTCACCCCCGCCATATCCGGCAGGTTGTGAGCAATCCCCTTGTGGCAGTCGATGCAGGTTTTCTTCCCGGTGCCCAGGAGCCGTTGGTGGTGGTCGGCGGCGCGGGGGCTCTGCAGGGTGATGTCCATGAAGTTGAAGGCGTGGCAGTTGCGGCACTCCAGGGAATCGTTGGCCTTGAAGCGGGCCCATTCGTGTTTTGCCAGTTCGAGGCGCTTGTTTTCGAACTTCTCGCGCGTACCGATGGTGCCGAAGACCTTGCCCCAGACCTCCTTCGTGGCCGCCATCTTGCGGGCGATCTTGTCGGTCCAGTTGTGAGGCACGTGGCAGTCGGGGCAGGTGGCGCGGACGCCCGAGCGGTTGGAGTAATGAATGGTCGAGCGCAGTTCCTGGTAGACGTTCTCGCGCATCTCGTGGCAGCCGATGCAGAAGGTCTCGGTGTTGGTGATCTCCAACGCCGTGTTGAAGGCGCCCCAAAAGACGATGCCGCTGATGAAGCCGCCAAAGGTCAGGAAGGCGAGGCTGAAATAGCGGCTCGGGTCGTTCAGCAGCTTCCAGAATTGCAGCAGTCTCTGGGCGCGGGTCACGGGTCAGTTGCCCTTTTTCAGCAGCGTGTCGACATCGACGAAGGTGTTTTCGATCAGCGGCCTCACTTCCAGCTGCGGCACGTGGCATTGGGTGCAGAAATATCGGCGCGACGTGACCGAGGCCAAGACCTGACCGTCGCGGTCCATGAAGTGGGTGATGCTGACCATGGGGGCCTGCGATTGCTCGACCGCCATGCGGCTGTGGCAACTCATGCACTTGTTGGTCTTCAGGTTGATCTGATAGCCGCGGATCTTGTGCGGGATGGTCGGCGGCTGTTCCGGATAGTTGCGCGCCCGCCTCAAGTCCTTGTTGGACTGGCGCATCATCGCTGGCGCGTCCGGCTCCTGATCGATCGCCGCGGCCCTGAGCGTGGCGATGGGCTCGGCGGCCGTGGCGGCGTCCGCGAGGGCGAGTGCGGTTGCGGCGACGGCGGCGCAGGCGATCCAGGCGAACGGCCCGCGGCGCATCCGGCTGAGAGCGGGCCTCAGGCGGCGGTGATCTTGACTGCGCATTTCTTGTAATCCGTCTGTTTGGAGATGGGGTCGGTGGCATCCAGCGTCACCTTGTTGATCAGCTGGCTGGCATCGAACCAGGGGACGAAGACCAGGCCCTTCGGCGGCTTGTTGCGGCCGCGAGTTTCGACCCGGGTGCGGATCTCGCCGCGCCGCGAGACGACGCGAACTTCGCTGCCGCGCCTGAGGCCGCGTGATTGGGCGTCATCGGGGTGCATGTAGACGACGGCGTCGGGGAAGGCCTCGTAGAGCTCCGGCACCCGCTGGGTCATCGACCCTGAATGCCAATGCTCGAGCACCCGGCCGGTGACCAGCCACAGGTCGAACTCCTTGTCCGGGCTCTCCGGCGGCGCCTCGTAGGGCAGCGCGAAGATCACCGCCTTGTTGTCCTTCTTGCCGTAAAACTGCAGTTCGGTTCCGACCGCCACATAGGGGTCGGAACCCTCGCGGAAGCGCCACCGGGTTTCCTTGCCGTCGACCACCGGCCAGCGGAGGCCGCGCCCTTGGTGGTAGCGCTCGAAGGGCGCCAGGTCGTGGGCGCGGCCGCGGCCGAACTCGGCGTACTCCTCGAACAGGCCCTTCTGGATGTAGAAGCCGAAAGCCTTGGCCTCGTCGTTGGCGTAATCCGGATGCGTTTCGGCGAGCGGATAGCGGTCCACGTTGCCGTTCTTGAAGAGGACCTCATACAAGGTCTTGCCGCGGTACGCCGGCGCCTTCGTCAACAGTTCGTCGCCCCAGACTTCGTTGGTGGTGAAGCGCTTGGAAAACTCAACCAGCTGCCACAGGTCGGATTTCGACACTCCCGGCGCGTCGACCAGTTGATACCAGAACTGGGTGCGGCGCTCGGCGTTGCCGTAGGCGCCCTCCTTCTCGACCCACATCGCGGTCGGCAGGATCAGGTCGGCGGCCTGCGCCGTCACCGTCGGATAGACTTCCGAGACGACGACAAAGTTGTCCGGGTTGCGGTAGCCGGGAAGCGTTTCCTCGTTAAGGTTGGCCGCCGCCTGGACGTTGTTGTTCACCTGTACCCAGTAGGCGTTGAGCTTGCCGTCCTTCAACATGCGATTGTGCTGGACGGCGTGAAAGCCGGGCTTCGCCGGGATGGTGCCTTCGGGCAGCTTCCAGATCCTTTCCGCCGTCGCCCGGTGTTTCGGGTTCTTGACCACCAGGTCGGCGGGCAGTCGGTGCGAGAAGGTGCCGACCTCGCGGGCCGTGCCGCAGGCCGACGGCTGGCCGGTCAAGGAGAACGGGCTGTTGCCGGGCTCGGAGATTTTGCCGGTCAGCAGGTGGAGGTTGTAGACCAGGTTGTTGCACCAGACGCCGCGGGTGTGTTGGTTGAAGCCCATGGTCCAGAGCGACATGACCTTGGTATCGGGGTCGGCGTAGAGCTCGGCCAGCTCCAGGAGGCGCTTCTTGGAAATACCGGAGAGCTCGGAGACGTAGTCGATGTCGTAGCGGTTGACGAATTCGGCGTATTCCTTGAAGGTCATCGGCTTGGAGCCCGCCGCCTTGTTGGCGTTCTTGGCCTTTTGCTGCAGCGGATTCTCGGGCCGCAATCCATACCCGATGTCGTCGTTGCCGAGCCGGAAATTGGCGTGCTTCTTCACAAAATCATAGTCGACTTTCCCCGTGTCGATAATGTGCTTGGCGATGAAGTTGAGGATCGCCAGGTCCGTCTGCGGGTTGAAGATCATCGGAATGTCGGCCAGGTCGAAGCAGCGGTGCTCGAAGGTCGACAGAACCGCCACCTTCACATGCGGCTCGCTCAGCCTGCGGTCGGTGACCCGTGTCCACAGGATCGGGTGCATCTCGGCCATGTTGGAGCCCCAAAGCACGAAGGCGTCGGCGGCCTCAAAGTCGTCATAGCACCCCATGGGCTCGTCGATGCCGAAGGTCCGCATGAAACCGCCGACGGCCGACGCCATGCAGTGGCGCGCGTTGGGCTCAAGGTTGTTGGAGCGGAATCCGGCCTTCATCAGCTTCGACGCCGCGTAGCCTTCCCAGACCGTCCATTGCCCGGACCCGAACATGCCGACGGCGGTGGGGCCTTTCTCGGCGATGGCCTGCTTGAACTTCTCGGCCATGATGTCGAAAGCCTGGTCCCAGGAGACCGGCGTGAACTCGCCGTTCTTGTCGTACTTGCCCTGGCTCATGCGCAGCAGTGGCCGGGTCAGGCGGTCCTGGCCGTAAAGGATCTTGGAGAGGAAATAACCCTTCACGCAGTTGAGCCCGCGGTTGACCTCGGACTTGGTGTCGCCGTGCGTGGCGACAACACGACCCGACTTGGCCGCCACCATGACGCTGCACCCGGTGCCGCAGAACCGGCAGGGCGCCTTTGACCATTTGAGCCGCGTCTTGTCCTTCTCGGTGACGATGTTGGCGGCCAGGGCCGGCACCGGCATGCCGGCGGCGGCAGCCGCTACGGCAACGGCGTTGGCCTTGATGTACTGGCGCCGGGTGAGCTTGGGGCCGCGTTTCGGGCTACTCATGGTCCTCGTCCTCGATCTGGTGATAGACTAGCGATGCGGTGATCACGCCGTCGGTCCCCTCGATGTCGGAGATGGCGCGAAGCAGCCGGGCGTCGTCCGCCACCTCGACGGTCAGGATCATCCGCCCGCCCGGGCCCGTTTTGTGCACTTCGACGCCGTCGAGCCCGTTCAACCGGAGGGTCAGGCCGGCGATGCGCTCGGGCCAGGCCTGCACCACCAGGCTGGCGACATGAAAGCTCGTCCGTGAAAACCGTGCGGTGATTAGATCGCGCCGTGACGGGCGGACCGCCGTTGGGTGTGATTCTTTCATCAGGGTTTTTCCATACCTTGGATCAGGATGCCTCCCGCGTTAGGACGCGCCCGGCGAACCGGCCACCAGCTGGTACATCCAAATCATGAACCCGTAGCCGCCAACCAGGACGAAGGTCAACACAGGTGCCAGGATCACAGTGAGGAAAAGAAAGCCGCCGAGCTCGTGAAGTGACGTCGGTTCGTTTTCGTAGTCGTGCTCCCTTTGTCGCCGGTCATAGAGGTCCATGAAGGTGCCGCCCTGCGGCGCTGCCAAGTCACGATGCCGCGTCCAACCGCCGGCTCCGGGCAGCGAACGAATATGCCCTTTCCGGCGTCCCAGCATGACAAGGGCGCGGATCGCGAAGCGGTTGCCCAGTCGGTAGAGCCACGGTCGCTTGGCGGCAAAGGCCCACAAGCCCAAACCGTAGCGTACGGTCGAGGATGTGAGATTCTCGCGGTATTGCTGCTCGCGCAGGCGGCGCATCATGTCGGGGAGGGGAATCTTGACCGGGCAGACCTCCTCGCAACGTCCGTTGAGCGTGCAGGCGTTTGGTAGGTCGCCGGCCTGTTTCAGGCTCGTCATGGCCGGTGTCAGCACGGAGCCCATGGGCCCCGGATAAACGCCGCCATAGGCATGCCCGCCGATCGCCGCGTAGACGGGACAGTGGTTGATGCACGCGCCGCATCGGATACAGCGCAGCATGGCGCGCAAGTGTCCGGCCAGCATCTCCGTGCGGTGATGGTCGACCAGCACGATGTGCATTTCTTCCGGGCCGTCCTTGTCGCCCGGCCGCTTCGGCCCGTTATAAAAGGTCGTGTACTGAGTGATCTCGGTACCGATGGCCGAGCGGGCGAGCAGACGAAGCAGCACCGTGCAGTGCTCCATCGTCGGTACGAGCTTCTCGATGCCCACGGTGACGATGTGTACCTTCGGCGGTGAGGTGGTCAGCTCCGCGTTGCCCTCGTTTGTGACGATCACGATCGAGCCGGTTTCGGCGATCAGGAAGTTGGCACCCGAGATTCCGACCTCCGCGGCGAAGTACTTGGGACGGAGTTCTTTGCGCGCGCTCTCGACGAGCTCACCAATATCCGTCTGCTTCACATGGTCAGCATGGTGACGCTCGAAGAGCTCGCTCACCTCCTCGTGCGTCTTGTGCATCGCCGGCATCACGATGTGCGACGGCGGATCGCCGGCGAGCTGGATGATGTGCTCGGCCAAATCGGTCTCGACGCGCTCGATGTCTGCCTCCGCCAGGGCCTCCGTTATTCCGATTTCTTCGCCGAGCATCGACTTGACGCGGGTGGCCATCTTGGCATCGTGCACCCGGCAAATGGCGATCACCGCATCGGTCGCCTCCTTGGCGGTGCTGGCCCAGTGCACCTTGGCGCCGGAGGCGATAGCGTTCTTCTCGAATTCCTCGAGGTAATAGTCGAGGTACCTGATCGTGTGGTCTTTGACTTGCTGAGCGATTTCCCGCGCCCTCTCGAATTCCGGGAACTGGGCAACGATCTCGGCGCGCCGGGATCTCAACAATCCGGCTGTACGATCGAGCGCGACCTTGAGGTTCGGCTGTGCCAGGGCAGCTTTAACGTTCTGCTTGAACTGGGCCGTCGTGTGCTTCATGTCGCCCGTTGCGCTTTAGCCGGTTTGCAAATAGGGGCCCCGTCGACCATGCCTGCGAGGATCTCGACGGCGTGATAGACCTTTACCGAACTGCCCATGCGGCTCAGCTTGCCCGCCATGTTCATGAGACAGCCGAGGTCGCCCGCCAGTAGAGTGTCGGCGCCGGTTTTCTCGATGCACCTTGCCTTATCGGTGACGATTGCATTGGAGATGTCTGGATACTTGACGCAGAAGGTGCCACCGAACCCGCAGCATGAATCGTTGCCCTCGAGCGGCACCATGGTCAGCCCCTTCACCTTGGCGAGCAGATTGCGCGGTTGCTCGTAGACGCCGAGCTCGCGGAGGCCGGAGCAGGAGTCGTGATAGGTGACGGTGCCGTCGTAGGTGATCCCCTTCGGCTCGAAGTTCATTACATCGTGAAGGAAGCTTAGGATCTCGTGGGTCCTAGCGGCCAAGCGCTCATGCTTCTCCGCCCACACAGGGTCGCCTTCGAAGAGGTCCTTGAAACTGACCTTAATCGTGCCCGCACAAGACCCTGAGGGCGAGACCAAGTAGTCATAGGGCAGGAAGGTATCGATCAGCGACTTGGCAATGTCGCGCGTATGCCGGTCCGCCCCGCTGTTGAATGCCGGCTGGCCGCAGCAGGTCTGGTGCCTCGGGACTTCAACGTCGCAGCCCGCCTCCTGCAGAAGCTTGATGCTGGCGAAACCGATTGACGGCCGCATGGCATCGACCAGACAGGTTACGAAGAGGCCAACGCGGGGTTTTGCTTTCTCTTGCATTGTTTACCTGGGTGCTATCGTTGCGGAGATCAGGAACACAACCCTCTCCTCGGGGCCCGAGGACGCGCTGACCACGCCTGCATTCAGCGCGTTGGAAGTCACGCTATCGCCCAATGTCCGGTGAAGTTCGCCATTCGGTCTTGAGTTCATCTGCGCTCGACGCACATGGCGATCATTTTTCATTCCCCCACAGACCGAATTTCTGCCGTGCGGACACTGACCTGATCCCCAGAAATCGGTCCAGACGAAGTGTTAGATTTGAACCCATGGAAGGAGGTCGTGATGTCGAAGAAGAAGCATTCAATGGCGCCCGTGACGTAACCTGCGGAGACAGTATGAACGAACTTGGACTGGGCCACAGGGTTAAACAGCACCTGAAAAATTCGCTTTGTATCGCTGTTCATGGTTGTTCTGACCTCACAATCCTTGCTGGCATTCTTCCCACCAAGAGGTTTCAACGCCGCGATCTATTCGCCGGCATCGTGGATGATCACGATATGCAGGAAACGAGGACCGTGGGCGCCACGGATGTTCTTGGCCTCAATGTCGGCCGTGCCGCTCGTGCCGGTGATGAAGTTAATGTTGCGCGGATGTATGTTTCCGGCAGCCCGTACCTCGACCCAATAGTCCTCGATGTAGCGCAGGACCTTCTTTGCCTCGATCACGACGATGTGGTGCAGAGGCAGGTAGTTGAACAGTGTGGGCGCTTCGGGGCAGGACTGGAACACCAGCGTCCCAGTCTCCGCGATCCCATAGTCCGCCAAGCCGACGCTCACCAGCTCCTCCGGGTCGATGGTGTGATGGTAGGACACGTCCCCCCAATCCTGCTCGGCAAGCTGCTCGACATTGACCATCGAGATGTCGAGGGCTAAGCCATGCTCGCTTAGGTATTGGCGGACCGCGCCCGGCACCGCAGCAAAGTCCTGGACGCGATCGACGGTCGCGGTCAGGGTTTCCGAAATCGCGCGCTCGACGAACCTTTCCAGATTGCTGAGGTCGTCGAACTTTGGCTGCACGCAAGCAGGATTGGCGAGGATCGCGGCGGCCTCGCGGGCGACGACCGCAGGATCGGGTTGTCCGCCCCCCAGGGCGGCGCGCACGTCAGCCAAGACGTGTTCGCGGACGTCGCTCATCGCACTGTTCCCATACCGCCGCCGATGCACAGCGTTGCCAGACCCTTCTTCGCGTCGCGGCGGCGCATCTCGTGTAGGAGGGTGACCAGAACGCGGGCGCCCGAAGCCCCGATCGGATGGCCGAGGGCGATCGCACCGCCGTTGACATTCACCTTCTCGGCATCCCAGCCCAGGTCCTTGTTGACCGCCTGGCAGGCCGCGAAGTCGGAGACGTCCCACTTGTAGACGGGAATTCCGGTCTCCTCCTTGAACGTGTTGGCCGCCGTATCGTTGCCGCCGTAAGTCGCGGCCACGTTATAGCCGGCAGCTTTCAGCGCCGTGGAACTCGCGGCGCCTATGCCGCGAGTTCCCCCCGTCACCAAAGCGACTCTCGCCATGTCCCGATCCTCCCCTATGATTGATCGACCTTTTGGCCCTTGTTTCGAGAACATATAATGAGCGCTTGTTCAAAATTGGTCAATTAAAATTGCCAATTTGGATGGTGCCCGCTCATCCTCCGCACTGCGGGGCGAGGTCAATTGCACCTCTTTAGGGTGCTTTTCCGTAGAACCCCCTTGTTTTGCCCCGAGTGCCTGTTATTGGCGACAGCCTTGAGGGCGACTTCCTGGACGGAGGCGCCAAAAGCTTCGGCGGGATCACGATGAAGGTCCTATTGCCACCAAGGAGAGTCTCCTTCGTAGTCTCCGGCAGATCTTGGCGCAGCGACCTGCAACGTGTCGCGTCAGTTGGCCCTAGATGTCGATCTGGTCTCGGCCTTGGAGTTCCGGACGGGCGAGGCCTTCCCGGCTTTTCCAAGGAATAGTTCCGCGAAGACCGAGGACGTGATGACCAGGATGGCGAGGCCCTGGGCCACGGTCAGGTCCTGGCCGAGAATCATGAACGCCAAGAGGGCCGCGATCACCGGCTTCAGGAAGAACAGGTAGCGACGGACTGTGTTGGGGGCGAAGCGCTTTGTACCGACGCCCGAGAGGCGCCGGGTTTGTCTCAATTCAGGACGCAACCTTCGCTGCCCGGGCATTTGACTTGACTATCCATTGAACGTGTCCAAATGCGCTACACCGGCAACCGCGCTCTAGATTCACGGCGCCCAACTGGCCCCACAGCAAGAAAAGGCCATATCACTTCCGTTTCCTGCGGGTTTTCGGTTTGCGAAGGGTCTGACGAATCCTTTCCAGACGCCGTCGCGACGTCTTTTCCCGCGCCTGGTAATCGCCCCGCTCTTGGAGAACCTCCATCACATAGGACATATGCCCGTAGACGGCCTCACGAGCCCGATCCGATTGACCCTCCATCACGGCATCGTAAATCGCTTTGTGCTGCTCCATAAGCCTGTCTTGTCCCCCATAGTGATCATGCAGTATCTTTCGACTGTAAAACACCCCGTCCACCAGCAAATTGAAAATCCCCCGCATAATGTGAACTAGGATAATGTTATGCGTGGCCTCTATGATCGACATGTGGAATTCAACATCGATCCTAGCCTCCTCTTCTGGATCGTCCCTTTCATGGGCCGCTATCATCTCCTTGAAAACAATCTTAATAATTTCCCGATCGGCGTCAGTAGCACGCAAGGAGGCATAATATGCAGCCGTGCCCTCGATCTCTCGCCGGAACTCGACGTAATCTTTGGCGGCCTCCCGGTGCGACCGAAACAATTGGATCAAAGGCTTGCCGAAGCCCGTATCCAGAAACCTGGCGACGAAAGTGCCGCCCCCTCGCTGCGAGAGCAGGAGGCCCTGTTCTTCTAATTCTTTGATTGCCTTTCGCAAGGTAGGGCGCGAGACGTCAAGTACCTTGGCCAAATCCCGCTCAGCCGGCAATCTTTCGCCAGGGCGCAGGATGCCGTCGAGCATCAGGTCTACGAGCTGCTGCGAAATGGCTTGCGCGACCTTCGGCGATTCAACTCTTTGAAATGGCATAGAATTTTCTCGTGAATACGAGCTTCTCTATCAGCGGCAAGAAACCTATCACACCAAGCCCGACAGGTCGAGGTGGACTTAAGCTTTACAGACGTGGCATTGAGCTTTACATAAATGGTAAAATAGATTATCCAAATATGATCAGGGCGCCAACAATCTGGTCGGAGAGTTGGACCATAAGGGGGGCAATGAGGATGAAAGCGGTGTGCCGGACACGCAGAAGGGCGGATTTACAGGCGCCCTACGGGGATGCGACGTGGCTACGCGCTCCGGTTCGGTTTCACGCCGGCTCGCCCGCAACTTTTTTTGATATTCCCTCCCACAAACTCGCCGCTCAAGGCTTTGGCCTGTGCGGCCTTCTTTTTGTCCACTGGGGATTCGAAGTTCCGCTACGAATCCACGATCATTAATGTCAAATCGCAATTCCTACAATGCAATGTACTAAAGGAGAAATCGACATGAGAAAGACTGTGATATCCGTCCTCTTGGCTTCGGCCATGTTGCTAGCGGCCGAGCCCGCCTCAGCGGCAAAAGTCAAACCGGTGCTTCTCAAAGTGCCGATTGCCTTCGCGACCAAACTCCCGGGTCTCGGCAGCACCATCAAGTGGATCGGCGAACGCATCCAGACGGCCAGCAACGGCAGCATCAAGATGAAGGTCTACGAGCCGAAGAAGCTCGTCGCCCCCTTCGAAATCCTGGGCGCCGTTTCGTCTGGTAAGATCAACGCCGGTTACGCCACCGCCGGGTATTGGGCCGGCAAGATTCCGGCCGCGCCCTTGTTCTCGGCTGTGCCCTTCGGCCCCGAGGCCGGTGAGTATCTGGCCTGGCTCTGGCACGGCAACGGCGGCAAGCTTTATCAGGAAATGTACGATCAGGCCGGGTTCAACGTTCACGTTGAAGTCTGCGGCATTATCGCCCCGGAAACGTCGGGATGGTTCGCCAAAGAGATCAAGAGCGTCGAAGACCTGAAGGGCATGAAGATGCGGTTCTTCGGGCTCGGGGGCCAGGTGATGCAGAAGCTCGGCGTTTCCACCAGCCTGCTTCCGGGCGGTGAGATTTTCCCGGCCTTGGAGAAGAAGGCGATCGATGCCACCGAGTTCTCGATGCCGGCCATCGACAAGCTGCTCGGCTTCCATAAGCTGGCCAAGAACAACTATTTCCCGGGCTGGCATCAACAGGCCACCGTGTTCGAGCTGTTGATCAACAAGGACACCTGGAACGGCCTTCACGACAGCCAGCGTATGGTTATCGAGCTCATCTGCAAGGCCGGAACGGCGGATTCCTTCGCCTATACCGAAGCCATCCAGGCCGATGCGATGAAGACCAACGTCGAGAAGAACGGGGTGACGAACCGTTATTGGTCGGATGACATGCTCGCCCTTTACAAGAAGACTTGGGACGAGGTGGCGGCGGAACAGGCGGCCAAGGACGCTTTCTTCAAGAAGGTGTGGGACGACCTGAGCGCCTTCCGCGCCAAGTACGACATCTGGGAAGCGCACGCCTTCCTGCCGAGGGCCAAGCGGTAAACCTCCCGGTGAAGGTCTCGACGGCGGGCGCGTTCAGGAAAGCAACCGCCGTCGGGGCCGGTTCCGGTTTACCCCAGCAGATTCCGTAATATTTTATTGGGTTAGCAGGGGCAGGAAACCCAAAATCGCCGCGTGGTTTGTTTTGTCGCGGGCTCGGGGGGCCGACAAAAAGGGAGGGATACATGTCAGTTCCGGAATCGATGAGTCACCTGTCGCTTCACGACGAGGACCATGAGCCACGCCTTTTCATCGCGGATCTCATCGATCGGATCGTGAAATGGATTGGTCATGTCGTCTGTTGGGCCAACGGTATCCTGATCCTGGTGATCATTTTCAATGTCGTTCTCCGTTACGGGTTTGGTAAAGGCCACCCCGCCATCGAGGAACTGCAATGGCACCTTTACGCCCTTACGGTGATGATGGGGGTTTCCTACGCCCAGGTCACCGATTCCCATGTGCGAGTCGATGTGATCGCCATGCGGCTTTCGGAACGCACGATCCGGTTATGGGAGATATTCGGCATCCTCATATTCGTTTTTCCGTTCGTTTTCGCTGTCTTCTGGCACAGCCTCGATTTTGTCACCGAGTCCTTTCGCCTCAACGAGAGCTCCGACGCGCCGTTGGGGCTTCCCTGGCGCTGGGCGATCAAGGCGGTCATTCCCATCAGCTTTGGGCTCCTGGGCCTCGCCTGCCTGTCACGGCTTCTCCATGACGTCGGCGCCTTGTGGCGGAGGAAGTGACGGTGGAAATCAACGATTACATGGTCGTCGCGATGTTTGTGACCTTCGCTGCGTTCCTGTTCACCGGATTCCCGGTCGCCTTTGTGCTTGGCGGGATCGGCGTGATCTTCGCCGCTGTCGGCTATTTCGCCGACCTCTATTTCGACACCGTGACAGGCCTCGATTTCCTGACCCTCGGACTCGTCGTCAACCGAATCTACAAGATCATGGACAACTGGGTCCTGGTGGCCTTGCCCATGTTTATCTTCATGGGTCTGATGCTGGACCGTTCAGGCGTTGCCGAGCGCATGATGCGCAGCATGCAAAACTTGTTCGGTGAGGTGCGCGGCGGCCTTGCGGTCACGGTCACGGTCATCGGCATCATCCTGGCCGCCTCGACAGGCATCATTGGCGCCTCCGTCGTCCTGCTCGGCCTGTTGTCTCTGCCGGCGATGGTGAAGCAGGGCTATGACAATACCCTTGCCACCGGCACGATCTGCGGAGCGGGATGCCTGGGGATCCTCATTCCGCCGAGCATCATGCTGGTCATCATGGCCGACCAATTGGCGCTTTCGGTCGGCGATCTATTCATGGGAGCGGTGTTTCCGGGTTTGATCCTGGGTGGCCTGTACATGGCCTACATCCTCGTCTTTTCCTATCTGCGGCCGGATGCGGCGCCGCTATCACCGGATCGCCAGCACATCAGTTGGCAAACGCTTTGGGAAGTCTTTAAGGCCGTCGTGCCGCCGGCAATTCTGATTGTCGCCGTTCTGGGATCGATCTTCGCCGGCATCACGACGCCGACGGAAGCCAGCGGCGTCGGCGCCATCGGCGCCACGCTCCTCGCTTGGTACAACAGGAAGCTGAGTTTCAGTGTCCTCACGGACGTCATGCGCTCGACCTACAACACCACCGCCTACATTTTCGCGATATTCCTGGGCGCCACCTGTTTTGCCTTGGTGCTGCGTGAGCTGGGTGGGGATGAACTCATCGAGGCGGCGCTCACGGGTCTGCCGTTCGGCCCCCACGGCGTCCTTATCTGTATCCTGGGAATCGTGTTCCTTTTGGGCTTTCTTCTCGACTGGATCGAGATCACGCTGATCATGCTGCCCTTGCTTTCGCCCGTGGTGGCAAGCCTTGGCTTCGACATCGACGGTTACGGAAAGATCGACGAGCCGGCGTTGATCTGGTTCGTGATGCTGGTCGCGGTGACGCTGCAGACCTCTTTTCTGACGCCTCCCGTTGGGTTCGCGCTGTTCTACCTAAAGGGCGTATGTCCACCGGAAGTCAAGCTGACCGACATCTATCGTGGCGTCGTGCCCTTCATCATCCTGCAACTAATTGGCCTGATCCTGCTCGTGCTGTTCCCCGCGATCGTTATCTGGCTGCCGGCCATAGCGTACAGTTAGCTTCGACCTCGGAATTAAGCAATGAACCACAAGAACTTAGCGAGGATGGCTCAGAGCAGTACGAACCTACTGCCAACGAAAGGTCGTCGTCATGTGGGTTAGCAATCGGCAGAAGCTCACAGCAATATTAGCCACCTCTCTGTGGTTGGGAGCGTTGGTGGCGCCCGGCCCGGCCGTTGCGGAAGAACCTTATCACCTCGGCGTCGTCCTGGGTCTCACTGGAACGGGAGCACCGTACTCCAAGGAGGCCGTGGAGGGAATTGAGATCGCGGTGAACGAGATAAATGGCCAGGGAGGCTTGCTAGGAAAACATCCGATCAAACTCTTTATTAGAAATACCCAGACTAGGCCCGAGGTCGCTGAGGCCGTGGTCACGGAACTGATACAGAAAGACAAAGTACGCGCCGTGATCGGGACTTACTCGAGCGCCACCTCCCTCGCCATAAAACCCATATGCAGGGAATATAAGGTGCTCCAGATCGCCACAATCAGTAATTCAGAAGACATCACCAAGTTGAACCCCAGTCCCTACACATTCTCGGTCGTCCCGAACACCTACATGATGTCCAACGCCGTGGTCATAGGGGGGGCAAAGTTGGCTGTGGCAAATGGCTGGACAAAGTACGCCACCATCGCCTCAGACTATGCCTGGGGCCGTTCCAGTCAACAGGTCCAGGTCGAGCTCCTGAAACGGGTGGCGCCCAACATCGAGTTGGTCGCCGAATTCTGGCCCCGCCTCGGACAAACCCGGTTCAATTCCTTTGTGGTGGCCGCCATGGCCGAGAAGCCGGATTTCGTCCTCACCTCCATCGCCGGCGCCGATAACGCCCTTTGGAGGCGGGATGCCCGGGAATATCGGTTCTTCATGAAAATCGCTAATCCCGGTGGTCTGATCAGCGTCACAGAGCTCATGAGGAACGCCAAGACCATCCGCCGTGGTCTATATGGCAGGACACGGGCGCCCTTCTTTGCCCACTTGGATGTCCCCATGATGGCTGATTTTGTCAATAACTACCTCTCCAACTTTTACCGGTATCCCACTGATTGGGCCGTGATGTCTTACGACGGGGTCTATGCCTTGAAACAAGGTATTGAAAAGGCCGGCAGCGTTGAGACGGAAAAGGTTAAGGACGCCATGAAGGGTTTGACCATCAACACCACGCGCGGCCGACTCTTCTTCCGCGAGATCGACAACCAGTTGAGTGCTTCGGCCTATTTCGGACGGGTGGCCGATGATCCCGACTACGCCTTTCCCATTTACGCTGATCTTGTGGAGTTCAAAGGGCCGGAGATCTGGCGCCCGGAGAAGGAAATACTTGCTGCGCGACGGAAATGAGGCGCGAAACGTGGGGAAGGTGACTTAGGTTCGATGACAACGGTTGCCGCGGTGAAAGCAATCGTCATATGGTTATGAAACGCATCAGATGCTCCCTCAACCTTACGAAAGCTTTTATCGGGAACTCAAGGCCTACATTCCGGCCTCGCGTCTGATCAGCAATCCGTTGCGGACGCTCGCCTACGGGACCGACGCGAGCTTCTACCGGCTGATTCCGAAACTGATCGTCGAGGTTGCCGAGGAGTCCGAGGTCGTGCGTAGCCTTGAGCTTGCAGGCAAGCACTGTACACCCGTGACCTTTCGCGCTGCGGGTACCAGTCTTTCCGGTCAGGCGATCACGGACTCTGTTCTGTTGCGGCTGGGACACGGCTGGCGCGGACACACCATCAGTGAGGATGCCTCGGAGATCCGTCTACAGCCGGGTGTGATCGGCGGGCAGGCCAATCGCTACCTTGCCCCGTTCGGCCGAAAGATCGGGCCGGATCCAGCCTCTATCAATGCCGCAAAGATCGGTGGGATTGCCGCCAACAACGCGAGCGGCATGTGCTGCGGGACGGCCCAGAACAGCTACCGGACCCTGGTGAGCATGCGCGTCATCCTTGCCGACGGCAGCGTGCTGGACACCGGCGATGAGGCCAGCCGCAGGGCCCTCGCCGAGAGCCACGGTGAACTGTTGGAAAAGATTGACAGGCTTGCGCACGAGACGAAGCAAAACCGCGCGCTGGCGCAACGCATCAAAGCCAAGTTCAAGATCAAGAACACCAACGGTTACAGCCTCAACGCCCTGGTCGATTTCGACGATCCCGTCGACATCCTGCAACACCTGATGATCGGCTCGGAGGGGACGCTCGGTTTCATCGCCGAGATCACCTACCGGACGGTCGAGGAACACCCCCACAAGGCCAGCGCCCTAATATTTTTCCCGGATGTCAAGACAGCCTGCGACGCCGTCGCCATCCTGAAGTGCGAACCGGTCGCGGCGGTGGAGCTGATGGATCGCGCCGCGATTCATTCGGTGGAGACTCAGCCCGGCATGCCCGACCACCTCAAAGAGCTGTCCGAGGATGCGGCGGCGCTGCTGATCGAAACCCGCGCCGCCGACGGCGATACCCTCAGCCTCCAGGTCGACAACATCCGCTCCGCCATCGCCGGCGTGGCCACCCTGTATCCCGTGCAGTTCACGGACCAGGTCGAGGAATACACGCGCCTCTGGAACGTCCGCAAGGGTCTGTTCCCATCGGTGGGTGCGATGCGCGAGACCGGTACCACGGTCATCATCGAAGACGTCGCGTTCCAAGTGCCTAAGCTGGCGTCGGCGACTCTCGATCTGCAGGCCTTGTTCAGGAAGCACGCATACGACGACGCTATCATTTTCGGCCACGCCCTGGAAGGCAACCTCCACTTTGTATTCACCCAGGACTTCGGAACACCAGAGGAGGTCGATCGCTACCGCCGCTTCATGGACGACGTCTGTGACATGGTGGTCGAGAAATATGACGGTTCCTTGAAGGGAGAGCACAGCACCGGGCGCAACATGGCGCCCTTCGTGGAACTCGAGTGGGGACCGGAAGCTTACAGATTAATGCGCAAAATCAAGGCCATGTTCGATCCGGACAACATCCTCAATCCCGGCGTCATACTCAACAACGATCCACACATACATATCAAGAATCTCAAACCTTTGTTTCCAGTTGACCCGCTGGTGGACAAATGCATCGAGTGCGGATTCTGCGAACCGACCTGTCCATCGCGCGCCCTCAGCCTGACGCCTCGCCAACGCATCGTGGGCCTGCGAGAGATCGCGCGCCTCGAGGCCTCCGGGGAAGATCCGGAGCGCGAGAAATCGCTCCGCGAGCTTTACCAGTACCAAGGTATCGACACCTGCGCCGGTGATGGCCTTTGTTCGATGGCCTGTCCGGTCGCAATCGACACCGGGCGGATGATGAAGGTCCTGCGCGGACGCAAGATGGGCGCCACTGCAATCAAGGTAGCCGACTTGGCGGCCAACCAATTCGGTGCGGTCTTGACGGCGACACGTCTGGGCTTGGGTGCCGCCGACCTGGTGCACGCCGTACTGGGCGCTTCGGTGATGCAAGGTCTCGCGCGCAGCGCGCGCAAACTCTCGGGAAACCGCATCCCGCTGTGGAACCCGTACATGCCGAGCGCGACCAGGTTGCCGGAGCAAGACATGCGCCATGACTCGGAGAACCCACACGTCGTTTATTTCCCCAGTTGCGCCAGCCGCACCATGGGACCGGCCAGGGGCGACCCTGAGCACGAGCCCTTACCGCTCAAGTTTGAAGGACTGTTGCGCAAGGCGGGTTACGCTGTGGTCTATCCAAACGATTGTGATCGGCTTTGCTGCGGAATGCCGTTTGAGAGCAAAGGTGCTTTCTCCCAGGCCGATGCCAAACTGCGCATGACCGAACAGGCCTTGCGGGAAGCCAGCCGTAACGGGCAGGACCCCATTGTGTTCGATACCAGTCCTTGCGCGTACCGCATGAAGCAGAACCTCGAGGCGAACCTCCGGCTCCTCGATATCACCGAGTTCGTCCATGATTTCCTGTTGGAGCGACTTGCGTTCCGGAAACTACCCGACGTCGTGGCGCTTCATCCGACGTGCAGCACACGCAAGATGGGGCTGGTAGACAAGCTGCAAAGCATCGCCGAAACGTGCGCAGCCCGGTTTATCGTACCCGATGACGTTCCGTGCTGCGGCTGGGCCGGCGACAAGGGCTTCACCGTGCCGGAGCTCAACGAGAGCGCCGTTCGCAATTTGCG
>CEPV01033659.1_pt1 | contig 22841 bp, 20 predicted proteins | sample 530451 | NCBI WGS metagenome assembly CEPV01 (sample SAMEA2620097, study PRJEB7988) | marine metagenome | isolation source: saline water (ENVO:00002010), including
GCGTTCGGTTTCTCCCGCCATGCCGCGAAATCCAGAAAAGTCCAGGCCGGCACAGAAGCCGCGGCCGTTGCCCGAGAGGACCACGGCGCGGACCGATCTATCGTCGATCAGGGATTCACCTGCTTCCGAGATGGCGTCGAACATCTCCGTGGAAAGGGCGTTATATTTCTCGGGCCGGTTGAGACGGACGTCCGCCACGCCGCTTGCATTGATATCGATGGTCACTAGATCGTTCAAGATCGTGCTCCTGCAGGTAGAAATTCAAGACACTACAGCATGATTGTGGTCACGCCGTCAAACCTAGCATGATGGTCGCTTGCCCCACTGTAGTTCGATACAAGCGAACCGCTCCGCGATGGCCTTCGAACTATTCAATCTGCTGGTGCCAGGCGTTTCAGTTCTTCCTGCCAGTTCAGCACCAGATGCAGCCGGTTTGCCTGTGCAGCATCTCGCGGGAGCTGCAACATCAGGAAACGCTGCCCCCCTGGGTCGATGGAATAGCTGGCACCGCGCCGGACATAGCTGTCAAAATTGCCTGCAAATAGGGCTACCGGTGCGCCGATCACCGGGTCGTCTCCCGATGCTTCAATCGATACAGCCAGTAACCTGCGCATCTCGATGTCGCGATAGTAAAGCTCGCTGCCATCGGGCGACCACAGGGGTTCGACGCCCCCCTCGGGCGATACCCGTCTTGGCCGGCCAGGCCCGGGAAAGGGCCGCAGGTAAACCTGTTCGCCACTGCTGTCTTCGAGCACATAGGCGAACCAGCGGCCGTTGGGGGAGACCGCTGCCGCCCGGACGTCTGCCGGTCCGACCAGCAACGGCTCTACCTGGCCGTCCGGGTGGCGCAACCAGAGATCGCGGTTTTCGGGGCCCTGCTCCTCGAATACCAGCGTTCCATCGGGCGCGAATGAGCGCGGTATCTGCCGCCCCTCGCGTTCGAGTAGTCGTATTCGACTGCTACCCTCGCTGACGGATTGGCTGTAGATATCCAGATCCGTCTCACCATGGGCGAATACAATCTGCCTGCTAGTGATGTCCCAGAGCGGATGGTGATTGTCACCGCCGGAGGCGAATGTAACCGACGTCTCCCGGTCGAGGTCATAGAGTAATAGGTCGTGCCCGGTGTTGCCGCGATCGAACCCAGCGTCTCGGCGATGCACTGCAACTACTGCCCACGCCCCATCCAGCGACACTCGCGGATAGTGGAACGGCTTCATTTCGGCGAGCGGGGTCACCTCGCCGTTACGCTGCACCCAGGCAAGCTGCGAGTTCCCTGTTGACCCAGTGAACGGCTGGTAAATCAAGGTGCCATGGCTGGTGGTCTTGAAATAGGCTATCTGGCTACCGGGGTATCCTTGTACCTCATCTATGACCGAACGAGGAGTGCCCCGCACCGCCATCGAAGAGAGATCGAAGGGTAGGGTGACGAGCGCCCAGAAGTCGGTTGCCGGTGAGTGTTGACCCCATACGAGATGACCGCTGTCCATGTACTTGATTCGCCCGGATCTGCCGGGGACCTGTCCCGTCCTGACCTCACCAGTGGTCTGATTCAGCAGACCGAAGCCGACGGATTCGTTGCCAGTCAGACGGGGAAATATGGAGAAGAGAATTTCATCGCTTTCTGTGATGAGTTGCTCGACCCTGTGCGTCGTTTCCCCGACAGGCTCTGTCAGGGGTTCGGGAATACCGCCGGCGACTGCCACTGAAAACAGTGTGGGCTTCCGATAAACGCTGAAGACGATACGGTCATCAGGTGTCCAGACAGCGCCGCTAAGAAAACCGTTGCGCCCGTAGTCCAGGTCGCAGATCCGTAACGGTGAGCCACCAGCGAGAGCGACTCGTCTGAGTTCGTCGTCAGCCACGAAACCCAGCCAATCTCCGTCAGGTGAGAAGAAAGGGGCGTCGCCACCTTCGGTTCCGGGTAGTGGACGATACTCACCTGTTTCAAGATTACGCAGGAACAGGCTCCTGCTATTCCTCGCAGCAGGCAACGAGACGTTAAGACCATATGAGTCCCCTACATCGTTTGCGCTATAGACAGCGGTGCTGCCGTCATCGGAAATGGCAAATGGTGTAAGTCCAGCCAGAACCAACTCATCTTTCGGATGCAGATTGAGATCAACGTGACGTACGGGAGACGGCGGAGAATTCGTGGGCTTGAGATGCCAGCTGGCGAGACCCGATACCAGTATTGCCGCCAGCAATCCAGCGGCGATCAGCCCCTTCGATCCTTCAGCAGGTGCTTTGATCGTCGTAGTCTGCGTATCGGCAATGCCGCGCTGGATGTGTCCGCTGACTCCGGACAGCACCTTGTTGCGGTATTCCTGTTCGGAAAGGTCGTCTTTGAGTATCGCCTGAATGCTGCTGAGCGACAGACCCAATCCGGAGGGTAACTCCGTCTCCGCCAGATGCACCGCTAGCAGTTGCTTGTCGAGGTCAAGGGCAAAGTTGACTTCGCGCTGACAGTGAGAAGAGGCGACCGACTGTGGCGTGATGAAGTAGAGGAAGAGCTGTGACCCTTCGATCGATTCCGCCAGTTCGGTGCGCCATTCCTCACCCGGGTTGATGCCTTCGTCATACCAGATATTGAATCCCTGCGTCTTAAGCCACTGAATTTCGGCGTAGACGGCCTCGGCATCTTCGTGCGAATAGCTAACGAATATGTAGGGTTCATCGCCTTGGTAGGCGGGAAATGGTCGTGGACGGCCGAGTCGCTCCATACCGATTCTCTTTTTTTGCAGCGATCAATAGTACGCAGGAGCCACTCAAATGGCAAAAACGCCAGTCGTGTCAGACGAGTGCGGGATCGTTACCCGCGTTTTGTCTGAGTACACCGTGACGGCAATCTCTAGAGTCCCCTTAGCGCGACTGAAATAGGCAGTCTAGCTGCCCTGATGGCGGGAAAGATGCCACCGATCACGCCGATAAAACACGCCCAAACAACGCCCTGAATCAACAGCTCGCCTGACACCTGAAAATCGAATGAAACCTGGCTGAATGAGGAGTTATTGAGAGTAGACACGGTCGCACCGCTGAACACCGCCCATGCGATCAGCCCGCCGATCAGCCCGCCCAACAGCGCCAGTATCAACGCCTCGACCAGCACCGACATCACCACAGGTCCGCCGCTAAAGCCGAGGGCGCGCAGCGTCGCGATCTCCACATTACGTGAAGAAACCGCGGTGTACATGGTGTTGAGGGCCCCGAAGATGGCGCCGATGGCCATGATCATTGCGACCGAATAGCCGAATTGCGTGATCAGCGTCGTCAGTGCGGTGGACTGCGCGGCGTAATACTCCGACTCCGGCTGCACCATGAGATCAATCCGTGGGCTGTTCTCCAGTTCCTGCTTGTATGCGTCGAGTGAAGCCAGATCGTCAAATTGCACACGCATGGAGCTGTAGACACCCTCCCCACGAAACACCGCTTGCACCACCGGGGCGTCTGCCCAGACTTCCGATTCATTGGCGTCGCCCTCGCTGCTGAAGATGCCGACCACAGACCAATCGTTGTCGCGGAAGTCGATACGGTCGCCAACGCGCAGGTTGGCGAATTGCGTGGATGCGGCTCGGCCGGCAACGAGTTCACGTTTGCCCCCTTCGAACATCCTGCCTTCAATGATCTGGAACTCATCGCGCATCGAAACCCCCGCCGCCGTGATTCCGCGCATGGGCAGATTCGCTGTCATGCCCGGTTCCGCATCCTGCTTGGGGACGTCCACGACACCGAAAAACTCGGCTGACACCAGAGCCTTTCCGTCACGTTTGGCGATCCCGTCCATGGCCGATATGTAATTGGCGATACGGACGTCAATGGTGCTGGTTAATTCCGAAGTGGCGCCTCCGCGCATCACTACAGCCCGGTCATCGCGGCCCGTATTGGCCATGGTCGCTTCAAAACCGTTTGCGAGCGCCAAGAGCGCCACCAGTACCGCCACCACGCCGCCGATGCCAACGATGATAACCGAACTCGATCCCCAACGGGCCGGGACGGACCTGAGATTCATGACTGTGATGGCGACGATCTGAGTAACCCAATTGAACATGGTGCTATCCTCGCATGGCATCGACGATTCGAAGGCGCATGGCTCTAAGCGCAGGGACAAAGCCAACGACCACCCCGAGTAGTATTGCGGCTGTAAAACCGAGGCCGATATTCTGCGTGGAGTTGGCTAAGCCGGGCACGAAGGTGGAAAGCGTATCACTCATTGCGGTCACGAGCAGCGTCGACAATCCCAAACCGATGGCGCCACCCACTGCCGTCAACAGCGTCGACTCGGCCATCACCAGCGCCAGCACGCCGCCGTTGGTAAAGCCAAGCGTCTTCAGCACGGCCAGTTCCGGCACGCGTTCGCGAATGGATTGCGCCATGGTGTTGCCGGTGAGCAGCACGATGGTAAAAAACACGGCTCCCAGAATGCCGGTCATGATGAGGCCAATGTCACCCATCTGTTTGGCGAAGGAGAGCGCGAATTGCTTTTCAGTGGAGGTCTTGGTTTCGTTGGTGGAATTAGCGAACATGGCGTCGATGTTGCGCGCCACGTCTTGCGCCTCAGTACCGTTTGCCACCTTGATTGTGAACCACCCAACCGAGCCCTGGCCAAAAGCCCGCGCCTCGTCGAAATAGTCGTAGGTCATCCAAAACTCCAACGTCGGCGAACCGTCGAGAGTCGTGTCAAAAGTCCCTACCAGATCGAACTCCCAGGCGCCGCCTCTTGCTTGAGGCCAGATGTCCGGGATGATCGGGATTCGGTCGCCCACCTTCCAACCATACTGTTCCGCGAGGTCACGTCCGGCGATGGCCGCCTGCCGATTCGTCTTGAAGGACCGGACGGTCTCCGGCGACACGATGTATTCGGGGTACACCGTGAGATGACGATCGATATCCACGGGCCACCTTGGGAAGAAATTACTCGGGTCCTTATAGGTACCGCCGAACCAGGTCTGGTGGGTTACGCTCTCGACACCTTCGACCGACTCGATACGGTTCAGATAGCTGATCGGGAACATCTCGATAATGGAATACTTGCCGGAAGTGATCAGCCGGTCAGCGCCGGCGATTTCCACGCCGATATTGAAGGCGTCGACCACTGAACGCAGGGTCCCAAAGAGCAGGAAAGCGATGATCACCGAAAGCAGCGTCAACGTAGTGCGGACCTTGCGTCGCGCCAGTCCCGCCCAGAGCAGAATCAGATACTTCATGCCAGTTCCTCCCCGGTCACCAGTGTGCCCTTGTCCAGGTGCAGTGTGTGGCTGGCGTGCTCGGACGCTTTGGGGTCGTGCGTGACCATGATGATGGTCTTATCGTGCTCACTGTTGAGCAGTTCCAGCAACTCCAGAATCTCGTCTGCCGTGCTTCGATCCAGGTCTCCGGTCGGTTCGTCGCAAACCAGAAGCGTCGCATCGGATACCACGGCCCGTGCGATGGCTACCCTTTGCTGTTCACCACCTGACAACTCGGCCGGTCGGTGATGTGCGCGATCCGCCAGCCCAACAATTTCGAGCGCTGTCTCGACATGCGCCTTGCGCTGCTTGCGGGAAAGATGGGTCAGCAGCAGCGGCAGCTCTATGTTCCGGTGGGCCGTGAGAACCGGCAATAGATTGTAGAACTGAAAGACGAACCCGATATGGGTAGCGCGCCAACTCGCGAGCTGGCTGGACGACATATTGTCGATGCGCTGGCCGGCGATCTCGATGCTGCCCGAAGTGGGCTGATCGAGCCCACCGACAAGATTGAGGAGCGTTGACTTTCCGGAGCCGGAGGGGCCCATGAGGGAAAGGAAATCGCCCCGGTCGACACTGAGATCGAGGTCTGCCAGGACCTCGACGGTGATCTTGCCTCGGGTGTAATTCTTGCTCAGACCATCCAGCTTCACTAGGGTCTTGTCGCTGCTATTCATCTGTCTCCCTCATCTGTTGCTATTTGTGTCGGTCGCTCATCGATCTGCCCCGGTCGCTCATTGCTCGGAAATCGTCACTCCATTCCGCAACGAGGCCACCAGAGTCGGATCGAGATTGGTAACCACACGCTCTCCTGCTGCGAGGCCCCTGGTCACGCGTTTCCGCGTGCCGGTGCCGTCATCAACACGTACGGCACGCCTTTGCACCACGGCGTCGACAACCACGAAGGCAAATAACCGCCCACTGTCGTCACGATGGATCGCCTTCGAAGGAACCAGGACGCCCGCGATCGGCTTTGGATTCGCTGCCTTAACAGTCGGCTCCGTCAGAAAGGACACTTTGACTCCCATATCAGGCAGGATTCTCGGATCCTTCACCAGCAATCGGATACGCACGCTCACAGTGGCCTTGGAGCGATCCGCCGTGGGGATGATGGCGATCACCGATGCAGGTATTTCCCAATCGGGATAGGCGTTAAGCATGACGGAGACCGATTGATCGGGAGTAACCCGGTTGATGTAGGATTCGTTGACATCGACCTCCACCTCCAGTGAATCCATGTCGACGATGGTGCAAACCCCGATATTGGTGTTGCCGCCGCCGGTGACCGGCGAGATGATCTCGCCTACCTGAGCGGCTTTTGCGATGACAACGCCGGCAAAGGGCGCTGTGATCTCATGGTCTATGACCCGCTGCCGTTCGATATCGACGCGACGTCTGGCTACGTCTATCTGGCTCGCCTGGCTTTGCAGGCGCGCCCGCAGCAAGTCGACCCCCATGACGGCGTTGTCGAGGTCAGCTTGACTGGCCATGGTTTTCGCGACCAGATCACGGGTTCGTTTCAAGGTGAGCTGCGCTTCCTTGAGCTGCACCTTCAGTTCGCCAAGAACGGCCCGTGCCGCCATGACCTGGGATTCTGACCATGCCAGGCTACGTGCTGCCGTGGTTGTGTCGAGCCGCGCCAGGATTTGGCCTTCAGCAACGGACATCCCCTCCTCGACCAGGATCTCCACGACGCGACCGGCAAGTTTTGGCGATACCGTCGCGATCCTGCGTGCGGTGATGTAACCGGATGCGTCCAGTACGCTTGAATCACCGCTCGTATCGATTGCGGCGACCGGTTGGGCAACTGCGGTGGTGACCAGCAGATCACCGGATGCTGACCAGTAAAACCACCCGCCGGCGAGTATTGCAGCGACCGGCAGGTACAGGAGCCAACGGATCCACTTCGACCCGCTGGATGCTTCGCGGTCGATCTTGAGTTGCTGCAGCAGCTCGCCTTTGTCCCTTGTTTGGGTGGATGCCATGTACTCTGCCTATGTACTGTGCCGATGTACCATGCCCTTGGCAGCACAACGTGTTGGTTCTGAAGTGAACCGCGACACATTATAGTCGGGGCGAACGTCAGTTAAACACATGCAGGACTTGATTTCAGGCCAGACCACGGCTGGCGGACGTGCTGACCGGTGGCAAGTCATCCGCCCTAGAAGCTGAGATGTAGGCTGAGATGTAGGCAGAGGGCACGTTTTGGATATAATCTGCCCGCCCGTTGGCTTAAGTGCGGGTCGGAGGAGCCGGCGGCTCCCCGATTGGAGGAAAGACAGATGATTACACTCTACGGTTCCGGTCAATCACGTTCATTTAGGGCACTTTGGGCTCTGGAAGAGGCCGGCTTGCAGTACGAGTACATCGCCATGAATAGGGAGTTGGCGGACCGCGACGGTGAGGCCTACGCGAAGCTGAATTCGCAGCGCAAGGTTCCTACATTGGTGGACGGCGAGATCGTCTTGACGGAGAGTGCGGCCATCGTTAATTACCTGGCCTTGCTAAGCGACAGCGACCTCATGCCGTCAGCCCCCTCACTGCGTGCGCGCTACGATGAAATCTGCTACTTCATCATGACGGACTTCGAGCAGCCGCTTTGGTCCATCGGCAAACATCGCCATGCACTGCCCGAAGAACAGCGGGTCAAAGGCATGCTGGCAACTGCCGTGTGGGAATTCAACAAGTCCCTTGGGGCACTGCAGGTTCACATGCAGGGCAGACAACTTGACACGTCGGCTTTCGCGGTGGGAAGTGCATTTACAATGGCCGATGTGCTCCTGGCACAGACGTTGAATTGGGCGCTGCGATTTGAGATGTCACTGCCCGATGATTTGGTTGCCTACCGTGATCGCATGTATGGGCGTGCTGCTTGCGCCAGAGCGCTGGCCACCATTGCATAACGACCGGGGGAGCTACGGGCTGGCAAACCCCAAGAATTGATTGATTGCGGCTATTGCTTGAACCGCTCGAGCAGAGGCCCGGCAAACTCAAACAGAATCCCATCCGGCCCTTCCACAAACATGATGGTGGCCATTTTTCCAAGTGGGAAAGGTTCCGTGTGGATCTTGCCGCCGCGCTGCACGATGGTCTTGCGCACTGCGTCCACATCCGGGACGATGTGCTGCACGAGGGTCATTCCCACAATGTCCGATGGTGAGCCAACGTGGATGGGAAGCTCGTCGCCGAACGACCAGAACTTGACGGTGGAATTGCCCACCTTGTAGCTGTACTTGATCGCGCCCCCGCCGATAGGCGCTGGCTCCAATTCCTCATACCCCATGACCTCCCGCAGGAACGAGTTCATGGCGTCGGTGTCGCCCACCGTCAAGCCGATTTGGAACTGCTTGAACGCTGATTCCGGTACGCCGCCTGCAAGGAAGACCACTTCCACTTGATTGCCGTCATGATCGTAGGCCATCCCGTATTCGAAACCGGTGCCTTTGGTAAACGTCGGCACGGCGTATGCGTGGGTCTTGAGTCCCTTCACGACGGCGTCCTTTTTAGCGATCGGCAACAGCACCGCCATCAGACGAATGCCGCGGGCTGCCGTCGCACCGCCTTTCAGCACGGGCAGGTCGTTTCCACGGAACAGGAACTTGATCTCGGTGTCGCCGCCGAGGTAGCGGACCATACTGCCACCGTCCGGAAACGGAATGTCCGGCATGCGCTGCAAACCCAGGATCTCACCGTAGAATTCGTGTGTCTTCTCCACATCGGTTGCCGACAGCACGATGTTGAGGTGGTTCGTCTGCATGCCGAACGGTAGGTTATCGCCGTATGCAGTGCCTATGAATGTCAACGCGATTGTGCACGCTACTGCGCCCTTCCACGATTTCGTCAGTCCCATGGTAAAACCCCTTAAGTCTGCTCGGCTGCCAGACCGGCCAACACCACTGCGCCGCTTCCGATATCTCTCGATCCATCGCCCAGTAGTGGTCGGTCTAAGCCAACGTCCTGACATCGGCTCGGATCAATAATACGCAGGGGCTTTGGAAATGGCAAAACCATGCAAGTAGATCCTCTTCAACGAAGCCAGTGAACAGGGAATCCTACCGCGGTAGACTGGGTCCTACTCTGACTGGTCTTCAGTTGTTGTGGGGACAGCGATACAGTGCGCTATAATGGCTGCGCGTTACGAATCAGATCGGAATAACAATGAGGTACACCCTGACCCGAGATGAAACGTCCGTTTACAGCCTATCAAGGCGATGACCCTTACATCTTTGTCAGCTACGCCCACGAAGACAGTGCAAGCGTGTATCCCGAAATCCAGTGGCTGCACGACCAGGGGTTCAACGTCTGGTATGACGAGGGCATAAGCCCGGGACACTCTTGGCCGCAGGAGCTGGCCGACAAGGTCGCTGATTGCAGCCTGTTTCTCCTGTTCGTCACGGCCAACTCGCCGGATTCCGAATTCTGCGTTCGTGAGACCAATTTCGCCGTCAACCGCAAACGCGAAGTCCTGACAATTCATCTTGCAGAGGGGGTCGCCCTGCCAACCGCGCTGGAGTTCATTATCGGTGACCGGCAGGCGATCATCAGAAGTGAACTCGAGGCGGACGCCTATCAGCGTAAAGTACTCGACTCCATTGAACGCCATGTCCCGCGCAGCGCCCAGGTACTGGAAATAGATGTGCCCGAAGCACGCCTCGCGGAAAGTTTACCGGCCGCAGCTACCTTATCGATAAACTGGTTCTATGCCTTTTGCGCCATAGCCATATTGCTGGTAGGGATGATTCACTTCACTGATATATCCGTGGCCTCCAAGGCGATCACAGGAGTGCTGGGTGCCGCACTGTGCGCGCTCGCCTTTGTAGCGCTGCGTTACTACAACAACAATCAGCGCATTGACTGGGCACACCGCGTTCTGCTGCCTGAAATCAAGAGGTGCGTGGACCACGACGAGAATGCTGCCGCCCTGGAACTTATCCGCACCGCTGAGAGCTTAATAGGCGATGATAATTCTGTGGCGCAGATGAAGACAGCCTGTTCCAGCGCGTTCACATTCAAGACCAATCCGGATGGCGTTCAGGTATTCCTCAAGCCATACGATCAGCCGCATGACGACTGGGCGTTTGTCGGTGCGACTCCGCTTATTGACAGCGATTTAGCGAGGGGCGTCTTCCGGCTGAAATTGGAAAAACCAGGCTACCGCACCGTTCTCATGGCGGTCCGCAACCCCAGTCTTGTCATGGGCAATGTGACTAACGCCAGATTGAGGGGCTTGGCGCCTGTGATCATCCAGATGGACCAGGACGCTGTGCTGGAAGCAGAGATGGTTCGGGTCCCCGGGGGCGAATATGGACTTACCTTTCCTGGATTCAACGTGGCCATGACGCTGGACGTGCCCGCTTTCAGGATAGACCGGTATCCGGTGAGTAACCGTGAGTACAAGGAATTTGTGGATGCTGACGCTTATGCGGATACGTCCCTCTGGCCTGAGATCGAGTCTGAAGAGGAAGGTCAGCCTCTTGAGGAAGTCATCAAGTCATTTGTGGATACCACTGGTAGGCCTGGCCCGGCAAACTGGGAACTGGGGATGTATCCTCAGGGCGCAGATGACTACCCGGTCACAGGCATCAGTTGGTTTGAAGCCGTTGCGTACTCGAAGTTCCGTGGCAAGTCCCTGCCGACATTCTATAACTGGATCAGAGCCGCCTTTCCTCTCGACGAATTGAGTTCCCACCTGTCACCCGGTATAACTTCCTTCAGTAACTACAGCGCCACGGAACTTGTTGCCAACGGATCAACTGAGGGCCTGGGACCATATGGAACCTACGATATGGCGGGCAATGTTCGCGAGTGGGTTTGGAACGCGACTGGACAACATCGTTGGATTATGGGGGTTCATGGAAGGACCCTGCATACATGTTCAATATGCGAAACGACGTCCCCCCATGGGACAGGTCGGAATACAATGGATTCAGGTGCATGATCGCTGAAACGCCCCTCGAACCATTTATGAACGATGCGGTGGAACTGAAGCAGAGAGACTACAGTGACAGCGAACCCGTGTCGCAAGATGTGCTGGCTGCCTACAAAGAGCAACTGACAGTTAGCCACGTTGAACTCAACGCTGAGACGAAGATACGCCGCGATTCTGATCACTACTGGCGCGAAGAGCGAATCGTCATGGATGCGGGGTATGACGACCAGAAGATACCGGTATACTGCTTTATCCCGATGCACAAAGTGGCGCCCTACGATCCTGTAATCGTGTTTCCCGGACTGCAGGGATGGATGGCGGACCATCCCCTCAGCGAGGCACCTGAAGTGGAAAGGGAATTGATGTTCGAGTCCCTTGTGAAATCTGGCCGAGCTGCAATATGGCCGATCTTCGATGGTTCCTATGAGCGGTTCAACGACTACGCGTCGAAACGCAGCCGAGAGTACTATGAGTACCGCACCAGCCAAATCAAACACTGGCGACAGGAGCTTGCCACCGTCATTGACTTCCTGGAATCCAGGGATGATTTCTCAGGCGACCGCGTGGGCTTCTTCGGTACCAGTTTTGGCTCCACCTACACCTGGCCGTTGCTGGCACTCGAGAAACGGATCAAAACGGCCATCATGGTTTCGGGCGGGGTGCCGCAGCACAAGGAGCCGGGTATTGCCGACTCATTCAATTACCTACCCGAGGTAAACCAGCCGATCCTGCTGCTGCATGGCAAATTCGATCCGATCTACACGAGACCCCTTATAGAACCCGTGGACCGGTACCTGGGTGGCTACTCGAAACGAGTCCTCTTCGATGCCGGGCACTGGCCGTTGCCGAGATCGGACTACATCCGCGAAACCACGGACTGGCTGGATACCTACCTCTCGTCGGATGAGTAACCTTAAGAACTGATTCAGGACCCACCCATTCAGGGCGGGGCTGGGTTTTCCCGTGGCGGCGGCGCCGCCGTCAACAAGGCGTGCTTTAACAGAGTCTCCGCAAACGTCCAGGCCCACGTCGGGCCTCAGTGTGACACGAGCACCACAGCAGACCATCATGATTGGCCAAGTGTGATATCCTCGGATCTGCTGGCCGTTTCCGACCGCAAGGGCCTGGCGACGATTCGAGATCGACGAGGACAAAACATGATCGACACAAAAACGACAAGCACTCGCACTCTACGCGGCAAGATAGCGGTGATCGGCGTCGGAGAAACCGAATACTACAAACGAGGCGAGGCGCCGGACCCGGAATTCAAGCTGGCACTCGAGGCGATCGTAAAGGCCTGTGACAATGCCGGCATCTCCCCCACGCAGATCGATGGCTTTACCTCCTACAGCAACGATCGCAGCGATGCTTCGCGGCTTGCAGCCGCCCTTGGCATAGACGACCTTCGCCTCGCCAACATGCAGTGGGGCGGTGGTGGTGGCGGTGGCTCCGCTGCCATCGCAAATGCCAGCTCCGCGATCGCCACCGGCGGCGCGGAATGTGTGGTCGTGTTTCGCGCGCTCGCCCAGGGCCAGTTCGGACGGTTTGGTCAGGGCCCACAGCGCAATACCATTGCAGGAGACGGCGCGCACACAATCCCCTATGGACTCATGACTCCTGCACAGATGTTTGCCATGAAGGTGCAACGATTTATGCACGACCATGGGGTCGAACAAGCGGCCCTGCGGGCAATTTCGATGGCATCGTACCACCACGCACAGAACAATCCGAGGGCGGTCATGCATGGCAGGCCCCTTACGGAAGAGAAATATGACCAGTCGCGTTGGATCGTCGAACCGTTTCATCTATATGACTGCTGCCAGGAGAACGATGGTGCGGCCGCGATGATCCTGGTAAGCGCCGAGAAGGCAAAAGACTTCCCTCAGCCACCTTGCTACCTGCTGTCTGCCGTATCGGGTTCTCATCACCGTGCCGGTGCATCGGTTCACAATGCGCCGGATTATGCCACCTCTACGTTCAAAACAGTGGCACCAAGACTGTACGATATGGCTGGCCTCGGAGCAGCTGATGTCGATGTGTTACAGAGCTATGAGAATTTCACCGGCGGGGTAATGATGAGTATCGTCGAGCACGGCTTTTGCGATCCCGACGAGGTCAATGAGTTCTTTGTCAATGAGCGGTTCCTGTCACCTTCCGGAGATCTGCCCCTCAATACATCCGGTGGCAATCTGGCGGAGTGCTATATGCATGGACTTGGGCTCAACATCGAAGCGGTCCGGCAGATCTGGGGTCAGTCGACGTCGCAGGTGAATGACGCAGAGGTCTCCATGGTGATATCAGGTCCCATGGTGACACCCGTCAGTGCCAGCATCTTCGGCTCAGAATCGACAGTTTAGGAGCAAGCCATGAGCGAATACTATTTGAACCAGGGGCTGCCAAAGCCGGTAGCCAGCCCGGACGGGCTGGATGGGCCTTTCTGGGAGGCGGCTCAGCAGGGCATTTTGAAGCTGCAGAAATGCCGGGGTTGCAATAAGTTCCAGTGGGGCCCTGAATGGATCTGTCACAGGTGCCACAGTTTCGACCTCGGCTTTGAAGAGGTCGAAGCGACAGGCACGATCTACAGCTATGAGCGAGTGTGGCATCCGGTACACCCTGCGCTAAAGGATCAGGGAGCGTATCTGGTTGTACTGGTGGAATTGCCCCACGCCGATCAGGTGAGGATGGTTGGCAATCTCGTTGGGGACGCTGAACAACATGTTGTCATCGGCAGCGAAGTGCAGGCTGTCTTCGAACACCACCCGGATGATGATCCATCCCATACACTGGTCAACTGGGCATTGTCCCAATAGCCGGCCCGCGCCGTATGCCACTATTCTTAACACGCGGTCAGTGGCATGTAGCCGCTTGTGATACTCTTGCTGCAGTGAAGCATGGTGTTTCTTACAGACCAACAATCGGAGGACAAGAAAAATGAGTGTTGAAGGAAAAGTAGCGATCCTAACCGGAGCGGGCGGCGGCCTGGGTCGGCAGCATGCCCTTTTGCTTGCCAAGCACGGTGCCAAAGTGGTGGTCAACGACCTGGGTTGCGGCGTCGATGGCCTTGGTGAGAGCGATATGGCCGATACGGTGGCAGCGGAAATCAGGGCTGCTGGTGGCGAAGCGGTGTCCAACAAAGCTTCGGTGGCTGACCAGGCCGGTGCCAAGAGCATCGTCGAGACAGCCGTGCAGGAGTTCGGCACAGTAGATATCGTAGTCAACAATGCCGGCATTCTGCGCGACAAGTCGTTCAAGAAGATGACGCTGGATGAGTGGGACATCGTCATCAACGTTCACCTGAACGGTTCGGCCTATGTCACCTGGCACGCCTGGCCGATCATGTACGAGAAGAACTACGGTCGAGTGGTTTTCACGTCATCCGTTTCAGGCATCCTCGGCAGCTTCGGACAAGCCAACTATGGGGCAGCCAAGATGGGTATGCTCGGCTTGATGAACAACCTCGCCAGGGAAGGGGCATCGCACAACGTGCACACCAACTGTCTGTCACCCGGAGCCGATACCAGGATGACTGCCAGCGTACCGGGAAGTACGGTCGATGCAGACAATCCGAAAGAGGGGAGTCGTCCCAGTCAGGTCAGCCCTGCGGTTCTCTATCTTGTCTCCGAGGATGCACCCAACGGGCGCGTCATCCAGGCAGCGGGGGGCCGCTTTGCCTCGGATGCCGTGTATGCCAACAGCGGCGTAAATCTGGGCGTGGATCTCACCGAAGACGACTTCGCAGCGAACGCTGAAAAAGTCCTCGACATGAGTGACGCCCGAGTAAAGACGGAATTCTGGCGCAGCGATTGAAACCAAAGGGGTCGGAGTAAAATCACGAGTCATTGTTGTTAGCTATCTACTATACTTCGAACCAAAGGGGTGAACCAAAGGGGTCAGTGTAGAACAACGAATAGTTATCGTTTGCTGTCTAACGAGCGGTCAACCGGGGTCAGAGCAAAATCCTGTTAGATGTCTTCCGAGGCATCAAGCTCGCGCCGTTGCGACTGTCTGCTACGATTTCGGAGCTGCTCGACTTGCTTCCTGAATTTCTCGGTTCCGAGCGTGAGCCCTTTGGTGGCTGCATGACGGATCTCATCAAGGAATTCCTGGTCAGCCCAGGATGCCATCCTCGATCGATAGACCTGTCTTCTCTTGAGAGCTGATCCGTCAAGATTCAGGTACTCTGGATTGGGAGTCCACAGCCTCGCCCGATTGCCAAACGCCGCACTGCGGAAACTGGACCAGATGTAATCAGCGGGATCCTTCACCATACCTGCTCGAACAGGATTCATCTCGATATAGTGTTGGCAATTCAGGCTATGGGCACCATCTTGAACGAAGTGAGATTTGAAGCGTCCCTCATACAACGTACCAGTCCGATTGTAGGTCCGGTTGAAGTACTCAACGTATAACCTGCCCAGATACTGTATTGATTTGGAAATCGCATCATCAGATGTCGGCGTCACCAGGAGGTGTACATGGTTGGTCATGAAGACCCAGGCATGTATTTCAACGCCGTATTTAGATGCTGCTTCCTGAAGCCAGCGAGCATAAGCAGCTATGTCCCGGTTCTGATTAAAGATAGCTTGCTTGTTATTTCCCCGCTGGATCACGTGTTGGGTGAATCCCGCAGGGCAAAATCTGAGACGTCTCGGCACAGCAATCTCTCTCAACTATCTGTATTGAGACGGAGCCTAACTACTTTGAGGCAAGTCGGCTGTAGGAAAGAAGCCCTTCTCGCTGCGATAAAGTAGCTCAATGACGAACTAACGAGCCTGATTCGTAGTTCTGCTCTGACCCCTCTTTTCACGAACTGGCGAGCCTAACTCGTAGTTCTGCTCCGACCCCTCTGTTCGAACAATTGAGAGAAAAGTGATATATAATTGAATTATAGATGAGAAATAATGGAGAAAAACCAAGATTTGATTGTCTCACCTTCTGTTGTCGTCATCCACATAGGAGGTGCATCGTGAAAAATCATTTGCTTCGAACGTGCTGTGGCCTATTGGCAGCGCTCACACTGTGTTCGTGCGGAGACAGTGCCATTACCGCCAGAGTGGCTCTGCCGGGAATTGAAGTCGAGTCCTCGGTGCTGCTATCCAATCCGCTGTCTTCGAGGGGCGTAGTCTCCGTTGCGGGAAGCGTAGTTCTCAACGGCGTCAGCTACGATACATCCGCCACATCCGTGACTGTGAATCGACACACCGGAACCGTCTCCGACCTCAGACCAGGTCAGATCGTGTCGTTGGCGGGCCTGATCAATAACGATAACGCCACAGGAACGGCCAACACCATTGTTCAGAACACCACGGTCATCGGGCCGGTGCAGAGCATCGATGCATCTCGCCAGTTGCTGATCGTGATGGGACAGGTGGTTAGGACCAACCATCATACCGTCTTCGGATCCGGCATAAATTCAGCCAGTTTCAGCGGCCTGCGCGTAGGATCGATGGTTCAGATCAGCGGCTTCTCAAGCCCTGCAGGCGAGATCGCTGCAACGCGTATCGAACTCGATGTCGGCAGTGCGGCCGTGCAGGTTATCGGCACCGTCTCCGGCTCGGACAGGGTCAACATGTTGTTCAGCATCAATCGGCTCACAGTCGCCTACGCTGCGGCCGAGCTGATCGATCTTCCGGGCGGTGTGGCTGAGAACGGTATGCTGGTGCTGGTCGACGGCTCTCTTGTTGACGGAATCCTGATCGCCCGACAGATTCGGAACGTGTTCGATGCCCGCGGGGCTGATGGGCTGGGACACCGTGTGCAGAGCGAGGGTATCGTGACACGCGTTGACGCTCGAGGAGACTTCTACCTCAACGGCACGCTGACGATGATCGACATCGCCACCCGATTCGTTAACGGCACCGCTGACGACCTTGTGGCAGGGGCACACATCACGGTCGACGGTGAGATCGCCTCGGGCCACACGATCCTCGCCAACGTCATCACGTTCAGCAGCATCGTCAGCGACATCGCAAGGATCACCTTCGACTACGCTGACTTCACGGAGATCTCGGTGTCAGGCATCTTCCACGTCGACATCAAGCAAGGCAACGATTTCTCAGTTGTCGTCACCGTCGATGAGGACGTGGTCGACGAACTGGTCGTGACCCAATCCGGGAGCAGACTCAGCATCGGCCTGCAAGATACAGGCGATCATATAGAGACGATCCATGCGGTGGTCACACTTCCCTTGCTGAGCAGCATCGACCTATCCGGCGTGACACACGTTACCCTGCGTCAGTTCGACCAGGCACAGATGCAGGTTGACGTCGCGGGGGTCAGCAGATTGAAGGGAGAATCGCTGATGATCGGCAGTCTGATTGCGCAGATCTCCGGGGTCAGCCAACTGGACTTTGGCGAGACGCGGCCGGTGGCAACAGCGTCCATCGATCTTTCCGGCAAGAGTAGCGCAACGCTCAACATGGATGTCGGGGCATCGCTTGCCGGATCGGTCACCGGCGCCTCAAGTCTCTTCTACTACGGCACCGATGTCACAGCGAACGTTACCACCGACGCGACGTCGTCATCGACCCGGCTTGGCGAGACTCGCTCTTAGACTCACGCGCTATGGTGGGGAATACCAGGGGTCAGAGTAGAACCACGAAAGTGTCCTGTTAGATCTATCGAACTAACGAGCACAATTCGTGGTTCTACTCTGACCCCTTTTTTACCGGCAGGGTCGCGCGTAGCGGGTCCGCGATCGCTTCCACTAGATCCGCAGGCGAGGTGCCCTCTTTGAGTCTTTCGACCACCACCGGCAGCGCCAGTCGTACCTCGTGGGTGGGCCCGGGAAGGGAGATGATCGTAGTCCAATCCAGGGAGGCGACGCCGATGCGGACTGCATCCTTGACGTGACGGCCATGGCCCTTGGTGTAGTGTGCCAGGACGGCCGTGGCCAAGTCGGGATCGAGGAGCTGCAGCGCCTCCAGCGTGCGGTCCTTGTCTTCGGCACCGACTCCGCCAGTCGTAATGACCAAACCAAAACCTTCACCGACAAGGCTGGCGACACGTCCCGCTATCTCGCGTTCGCTGTCGCCGACCGTGCCCCCGAAAACCACCTCGAAGCCGGCACCCCCAAGGATCTCGACGGCCGCTTCGAAATTGGTGTCCTTCACGCTGCCGTCCGCCAATTCCCCCCCGGTTGCCACGATGGCTACGCGACCCGAGGCATATGCACGAATACCCTCCTGCATACGCTCGGCTTCGCTGATCGCTGTGGCCGCCTGTGCTCGGGTGGTGCCGATGATGCCGAGCACCCCCTCGGAGTGAATCTCTGCGTCGTCGTTGACCGTAACTCCCGCGATCTGCGCGATCGCCTGCAACACCTCATCCTGTTTGCCCGCCACCGCCTCGAATTGCACGCGGGGAACCAGTACGTCTAAAACGACCAGGGCGTCGCGCACATCGGTGACGAAGACCTTGTCCTCTGGCAGGGAGAGGATGCGCGCCGCTGTTCGGGCAATGTCCGGCAAATCGGCGCGATCGAGTCGCACTCCGTGCAGCCAGACTTCAGTCTTACCCAATAGCTGTACATCGGGCATCGTCTTGCCTAGGCGAGGTTACGCTGCGCCATCCACTTCGGCAGCAGGTGACGTTCCACGTTCTCAACTACCCGTGGTGCGCATTCGAGCAGGTGCCTTGCCAGCCCTTCGGTGACGCGAAAGGCGCCCGGCGTGTAATCGAACACCATCAGCTCCTCACAGCCGGTCTCCTCGCGGGCTGCACGAACCGCGTCGCGCAGGCCATCGTGCACGGTGGCAAGATTCTCCACGTAGCAGTTGGACGGTTCGTTGATCAGCCACTTGTAGGCCTGCTGGCTGGCAACGTGCAGTGAAAAGTGTCTGAGACTCGAGACGTAGGGGACGCCCCCGGCCATGTAGTTGATGACGATCGACTTGATGGCGTCGCCGCCACCCATGAAGAGGCCCGGATCTGTTTCGCTGCTGCGATGTGCACCGAGCGCAAGATTGTCGAGATCGAAGAAGTCCGTGTCTGCATAGAGGAGGTTGCTGAAAGTCAGCCCGCCGCCATAGGTATAAACCGAGCAGCCATGCCCGTCGAAAACCGGAACGACTTCCTCGATCTCACCCAGGAGCCGCATCAGCGTGCCGTAATTGCGCAGCATACCTTCTGAGAGTCGACGGTCCAGGGCGCGCAGATCATTGTCCCCTTCAACGCCGATAACACCTTCGGAGGTCGTGTTGAGCACCACCGTCCCGGCATAGCGCTGCTGGATGTAGTCGCTCTCGAAGACCGCGCGTGAGACCATCTGACCGGTCCGCGGTCCGTAGCCGAAATGGTAAGCGGAGCGCGTCTCGAGCCGTGCATACCCCATCCCGAACGGCTTGTAGAGACGGTCCACCATGCGGTGCAGATACGCTTCGCGTAGATCCGTGACGTGGGTGTGGACGAAATAGGGTGAACGGAACAGCCCCTTGCTCACATACATATCGCCGAGGCGCGTGTCGATCTTGGCTCCCGGGCCGATCTGCGGCACCTCTTTGACGTCGTCGAATCGTTTCTCCAGATCGAAGATGGACACCCAGTCCGGATTGTCGACATGTCCCATCGACTCGGCGATGCGCAGTTTGACCCTGGCGTTGCATTCCTTTTTCAAGTAATCGGCGATCTCTTCCAGCATCACCACGTAGCCCTCCCGGGAATAGGAGAAACCGTGGGGATTGGCGAGCAGGTGTACGGTTTTGCGTTTCTCGATCGCGGACCAGTCCATCCTCTGCACCACCTCTCGTGTCTGCTCGCGCAGCACTTCGAGGTCGGTGGGGCCAAATGCATCGATCTCTGACCAGATGGGTTGAGGCAGATTCGGTACCAGTTCTCGTACCGGCAGTGCGACCACTCCCGGAAGATCCGCGGCACGCTCAGTAATCAGTTGATCGGGACGGTTACCGTTCCACACCGGTTGGAAGGGCGGTGGGGTGAGGTCGCGCAGCAATGGGTCGCTCGCATTCATCGGCATGCTCATTTCCTCCCGTCGTTTCTCGCCCTTTCCATATCCGGGGCTTCACGTTCCGGCGCGTAGCCGTCGAAGTATTCCAGTAGGTCTGCAGGAAAGGTGCCGTCAGGCTGAACGTGATCCCGCAGAAAAGCGGATCGACCGTACCACTGCAGACCGGTCTTGGGATTTGGCGCCATGTCCGTGTGGCCGGCGGCATGCAGCAGTTGCAGCAGGGGTTGCTGGCATAGCTCCAGGCACCCCGTGCGCATGCCGGTCGCGAGCGAGACCTTTTCCGGTGCGTCGGCCCCGGCTAGAATCGCGGCGGCCGCCTCACCCGCGGTGGTGGTGGTGCAGGGGCAGATCTCCCGCGGTGCCGCGTAGCCCGCCTTAATGCAAAGTTCGTTCACCGCCTCCATGTCCACCTTGTCCATGTCAACGCCCACATCGAATGGCTCTTCAAGTTCATGCATCACGATGGCCTGGTCGGGGCAGATCTCCAGGCAAGCCTGTGCGTTGTAGCACTCATCGTCCTGCATCACCGCGATCAGCCTGCCTTTTCCCGCATCTCCCGAGATCCGCTCCCGCATGGTGATCGCCACGGTCGGACACACCTGTTCACACAGACGGCATCCCGTACACTTGTCGTCGAGGATCTCGGCGAGCATTCTGACTCGTTTTGGCATGGTTATCTCCTCCGGGCGACCGACTCGCTCGCCGTGACGTGCTCGCGCGCCGACCTGTGTTGCGGCTCTACTATCTGCATTCTAAAGTCTACCAGCGGCGCATCCACGATGGCCCGACCGATGCAGAGCGCATCGACCCCGAGCCGTGCTAATTCTTCCACTTCGTCCAGTCCAACCCCACCGCCAAAGGCAAGCCTTACACGGCGGCGCGCGCCCAACTGATCCAGTGTGCTGATCACGGTATGCAGATCGCCGATATTTCCAGTGTCCACGAACAGCGTTGATACGCCGCGCTCCACAGCCACACGGGTTTCCTCTGCCAGTGACTGGGGACAGTGTCCAATCTGAATAACGGTACGATATTCGGCTAGAGGGGCTACCGCCTCCAGCGTCGCCGCCACGTCGCCGAACATGCGTACGTAGTTCTTATCGAGGTAGAGAAAAGGCGTTGCGTCGATTCGCCCCTCGGCACCGCCCACATGGACTGCATCGCGGATCATCTCCTTCAAGGCACGGGGCATTTTCTTCCAGCCGCCCGCGACGATCTGCAGGCGGGAATCGGCGCGATCCACCAGTTGCCGCGTCGCCGTGGCAATCCCGGAAGCCTTGGCTAGCGCGCCCATCACCGATTCCTCGGCCGCGGCCAACGCACTGGGCGATCCCTGCAACTCCAACGTGGCTGTACCCTCCCCCAGGACGTCACCGTTATCAGCCAGCGCCTTCGCCGTACAACCGACTTCGTGAGCTTGCGCCAGTGCAGCGGGCATGCCGGCCAGGACGCCATTGCCGGCGGCCGACACCGTCGCCGTGAAGTGCTGCCCGGCAATTGACTGGAAAATGCGGTCTCTGATATCTGCTGTCATGCCTGGTATCCGGTCGCTTCGTGCACGCCGTCGTGACCGTGCGATCCTGCCTTGCTCGGCATAATATCATACACCGGCCCGAGCCCAATTCCAGGCACCGTGTTGCTATCCGCCACGGCGATGACTTATGGTTACGAACCAAGCAACGCCGATCCTTAGTTGCAGCGCGACGCATTAAGCGATCTGATCGGTGTGTTGCATGGCTGCAGAAGCCATGAGCTCAACGTGGCGGACTGACAGATTTGAACGGCATACAGATAACAGCCATCGAAGCAGGGACTCGATAGATGACGCCAGGAGAAAATCTGCTGAGTATGTATAGGCGTCAGGGCTATCAGCACGCCCCGGTCCACCTCAATTTCTGCCCCTCGCTGCTCGCAAAATATAAGAGTTTGGCCGGTGATACGCCGTTGCCGGAATACTTCGATTATGCAGACGGCTTTGCCGCAAGGCTGGTACCGGGCCTCGCGTTGAAACCGTGGGAGGAGGTCGATTGGCTGCACTACTATGACGAGCCGTTAAGAGCGGGCACTGACTTCAGCGCCTATGGTGTGGCCCATGAGCCGGGCAGTGACGCAGCCCATCATATGCGGCGCATGCACCATCCGATGGCGAACGTGACATCGCTTGAAGAGATGCAGTCGTATCCGTTCCCGCAATTCGATACAGATGACGTTACCCACATGTGTGAGGCCGTTAGCGAGGCCCATGCTGAAGGGAGGGCCGCGGTCGGCAGCATGCACTGTACGATCTGGGAGACGGCCTGGTATATCCGTGATATGACCAAGCTTATGATAGACATGATGGACGAGGACGATAAAGCCACCTTCCTGCTCGACGTCATCACGGAACATGCCTGTCAGCGTGCGGCGGGATTCGCCCGTGCGGGAATGGACATGATTGAGTTTGGTGACGACGTCGGCATGCAGGACGCGATCATGATATCGAGGGAGATGTACCGCGACTGGTTACAACCGAGGCTGATACGTGTTATCTCTGCCGCGAAAAGAGAAAACCCCAACGTCTTGATCTTCTATCACAGTTGTGGGTTTGTTGAACCCCTGATCGATGACCTTATCGAAGCGGGCGTTGAGATTCTCAACCCCGTACAACCGGAATGCATGCCGTTCGATGGAATCCATGATAAATAGAGTCTGCTCATAAAGTTGTTAAGAAGGTTAAGACCCC
>CEPV01076809.1_pt1 | contig 22804 bp, 16 predicted proteins | sample 530451 | NCBI WGS metagenome assembly CEPV01 (sample SAMEA2620097, study PRJEB7988) | marine metagenome | isolation source: saline water (ENVO:00002010), including
CGTGAATGAAGATGGCAGTGGCGCCTATCGAGTCAGCGTGATTCCAGGCAGACAGAATCCGAAGAGTTTTGAGGTATTGGAAGGTTTGGAGAGAGGTGATTGGATTATCAGTTCGAGCTATGACCTGTTCAGAGACGCGGACGAGCTGACCTTTTCCGAGCCCATAGTCCGTTGACTCATTAAGTCCGAGGAAGTCATTCTCGGCCGGTAATATCATCAAGGTCTCCCGTACGGAAAACGTAGAAACGACCGCACTGAGGTAGAAGCTTGTTAACTCGTTATGGAATCAGAGGATGCCGTTTTGATCATCTCAGCCAGTAATATCACCAAGATCTTCCGCACGGAGAAAGTTGAAACTGTTGCGTTGGATGACGTAAGACTTGACGTTGATGAGGGCGAATTCGTCTCCCTGATGGGGCCATCGGGTTGCGGTAAATCAACCCTGCTGCACATACTGGGTTTGATCGACAGTCCTACCGACGGTCAGTATCAATTCCTCGGCGAAGAAGTCGCCAACTACCCGGAACACAGCAGAGGCAGAATCCGCAAGGTCAGTATTGGCTTTGTGTTCCAGAGCTTCAATCTAATTGACGAGCTCACCGTCTATGAGAATGTCGAGTTACCACTGATCTACAACAGAACACCTACAGGGGAGCGCGCGGAGCGGACCAAATCGGTACTCGAGAAGATGGACATGAGTCATCGCATGGATCACTTCCCCCTGCAACTGTCCGGCGGTCAGCAGCAGCGCACGGCGGTGGCACGTGCGATCGTGAACTCACCGAAACTGATTCTTGCCGACGAGCCAACCGGGAACCTCGATTCTGAACACGGTGATGAAGTGATGGGGATGCTGCGTCAGCTCAACGATGAAGGCAGTACCATCGTTATGGTGACCCACTCGGAACACGATGCCAGTTTTGCAGATCGTGTCATACGTCTGTTCGATGGCAAGATTCAATCGGAAGAGAATCGGAAGCAGGAATATGCTTAAGCATTATCTCAAAGTCACGCTGCGGCATTTCTACCGGGAGAAGTCGTATGCACTGATCAATGTGGTGGGGCTATCCCTGGCGATCGCCTGTGCGTTGATACTGTTTTTGTATATCCGCAGTGAGTTGACTTACGATCAGCACAATGAGAGTCACGAACGAATCTATCGTATTGCCAATGTTTACAACGCCAATGGCAAGGAGGATCGCTTTGCCGTTTCATCGCATTCATTAGGTCCCCTGTTTGTCAAAGAGTTTCCTCAGGTTGGCGAGTTTGTTAGGTTCAGGGACCCGGGACGTGGCTTGTATCGATATGAAGATACGGCAATCTTCTGGACGGATGTGCGACTTGCTGACGAGAACGTGTTCAGGGTGTTTACGCACAAGGCAATCTTTGGTGACCTGGAAAACGCATTGGCCGATCCGTTCGCGATCGCAGTTAGCGAGAGTTTTTCCCGTGCCTATTTCGGCGAGCGCAACCCAGTGGGTGAAAAACTCAAGACTGACGTATTTGATTTTCGCATCACTGCGGTGTTCGAAGATCAGCCGGACAATTCTCATCTGAAATACGATGCTTTGATCTCCATGAATGTGTTGGAGAACTACGGTCTGAGTGACCAGAACGCGTCTCCTCAACAGCTATTCAGCGTGGGCGAATACACGTACATTTTTCTGTCACCCGATCTTGATCAACATGCCTTGCAGACCATGTTTGCCTCGTTCTATGACAAAGTGATGTCCGAAATAGGTAACCGGATACAGCTATCTGCCGAATTCGTGCCCCAGCCGCTGGCTGAGGTCCATTTTGACAGTAGCTTTGGCTATGACGAACTCACCGGCAACATCTTTTATGTGTACGGGTTCTTTGCGGTGGCCGTCTTTGTCGTGCTGGTTGCCTGTATCAACTACACCAATCTGGCCACGGCAAGGGCGACAAAGCGCGCCAAGGAAATAGGCATGCGCAAGATCATCGGGGCAGAGAGATGGCAACTCATCATTCAGTTTATGGGCGAATCCGTAGGCTACGCGATTGCTGCCCTCTTGTTGGGCGTGTTCCTGGTTGTGCTGGCGGAGGCCTATACTCCCCTCAGCAGTTGGCTGGGCAAAGGCACCTTGCTGGACTTGTCGGGTGAACCCCTGGTGATCATCTGGATCGTGATGGGTACCGTCCTCGTTGGGTTACTAGCCGGGATCTATCCGGCCCTCTATCTATCCTCGGTTGCACCTTTGTCTGCACTGACGGCGACGAAAAAGATGCGGGCATCGGGATTGCACCTTCGAGAGATCCTGATCTTCCTGCAGTTCCTGGTCTCGGTCGGGGTACTGGCCAGTACCATCCTGATGCAGATCCAGATGCGCTATGTCGCCAGCAAACCGCTTGGATTCGATCGGGAAAATAAACTGGCCATAACGCTTCGCGGCGTCGAGACGCTGGAGAAGATCCCCGTGATCAGGAACGAGCTGATGAAGGACGCCAACGTTCGAGGATTCACGGAGTCGACCTATGTTCCGGGACAAGGTGTGTCCATCCAGCTACTCCAAGTTGAGAATAACGACGGCCAGATGGAGCGCACAAGTCTGAATCATATTGCCGTGGGTAAGGAATTCATTGACGTAATGGATATCGAAGTCATCGAAGGCAGAGATTTTTCCAAGCGATTGCTAACGGATGTGGGCATGTCGGTAGTCGTCAACGAGACCCTGGTGAAGAATATGGGTTGGGATAACCCAATCGGAAAACGCATACAGGAATTCAATGCGCGCGTTGTGGGCGTAGTGAAGGATTTTCACTTTGCATCCCTGCATGAACCGGTTGTGCCCATGTTCCTGCGGCCCTTTCCACCAGCCGACTATTCCAATGTGCCGCCGCTGCAGAGACCACTGCAAGCTCGTACCATCATCGTCAGCGTAGCTAGTGAAGACATATTCCGGACCATCAACTACATCGACTCTGTCATATCCGAGATCGACCCGCAGCACCCGTTTGAATTCCGATTCTTTGACGACCTGCTCAACGAACTGTATGAGAACGAAACCAACCTGATGTACTTGACTTCTGTTTTTGCCGGGATCTGTATGTTCATTTCCTGCCTGGGTCTGTTTGGCGTCGCTGCGTTTACCACTGAACAGCGAACCAAGGAAATTGGTATTCGCAAGGTTATCGGTGCGACCACCTTGCAGATCATCACGATGTTGGCCAGAAACTTGATGTATCTGGTTATCGTTGCTTCTGTTTTAGCTTCATTTGTTTCCTATTACGTTATGGATATTTGGCTCGATGTATTCGCATATCGAGTCGACATAGAGGTCTGGGTATTCATCGCTGCTTCATTGATGGTGGCTGCAATCGCATTTGCCACAGTTGCAGCTCAGTCATCCAAAACTGCACTGTCCAATCCGGTGAATGCTCTACGCTACGAATAACTGCCTGCACGATTTGGAGAAGTCCTTATGCTAAAGAAATTGCTGAATCTCGTCGTATGTTCGTCGTTCATCTGCACAGCCTGCAACGTGATGGCTCAACTTGAAGGGACGTGGCAGGGCAAGCTTGTCACGGCGCCGGGAAGTGAACTGACCGTGCAATTCATCTTTGAATCTCAACCTGACGGCGGTTACGCGATGTTGGTGAATTCTCCAGACTCGGGAGCGATCAAGAATGTTCCCGCCAGTAATGTCACGTTTGATGAAAGCAATCTGTCTGTGGAAGTCGCTGATCTTGAGGGCTCGTTTAAGGGTAAGCTGCAAGACGGCTCGCTGAAAGGGCATTGGAGTCAGTTGGGCGAGTCCTATCCCTTTGAATTGACACCGTTTGTAGAACAGGCTCTAAGTCAAGAACTGCTCGAAAAAGTAGTTGGTCGCTGGCAAGGTGGCCTGGAAGTGCCCGGTGGTTCGTCACTGTCCATCGTAATGATCTTTAGTGTTACCGAATCGGGTCTGTTGACCGGTACGATGGAAAGTCCGGATCAAAGTCCACGCAAATTCGATATGGGAAACATTGTGGTAACTGAATCAGGTGTCAGTTTGGTCGTCGAGGTCGTGAACGGCAGCTATAAGGGAGAGTTTTCCGGTGATGACATCAAAGGACATTGGTCACAGGGATCCGAATTGGCACTGACGTTGAGCAGAGCGGCCTATGACCCACGAGAGAATGCACTTGAGTTAGCCGCAGAGGTCAGAGCCAAGCTGCTGGGCCCATGGCATGGAACCATCGCCACACCGGGCGGTTCGTTAGCAGTCGTGTTTCGATTTGTGCAAGAAGAGGAGGACTTGGTGCGCGGTTTTTTCGACAGCCCGGATCAAGGCGCCAAGGATCTGATTGTCAAGTCTGTTTCTGTTGAAGACGGCCAGGTGGACATGTCGATTGCCGGCATTGGTTCGTACAAGGGCTCCATGGATTCCGGAAAGATAACTGGAGACTTCAGTCAAGCAGGGCAGAAGATGCCGCTAACGATAATGAAAGGTCTCCTGCCGTCTCTGAAGCTGGAGATTCCAGCCCAATCCGCCGTCAAACTGGTGGGAACCTGGCACGGCGAACTGTCGACGCCACAAGGCAAGTCGACGCTGACCGTTCGATTCGAAAGGGACAGTGACGAATTCCTGGTGGGCTTCTTGGACAATCCGGATAGAGCGATGCAGGGAGCACGTATCAGCGTGGCGTCGTTGACAGACGGGAAGCTATCGTTTGAGTCCAGCATGTTGCGGCTTCGCTACAGTGGCACAGTGCAGGACGATGAAGTTAAGGGGACGCTCAGCGTGGGTGGTCGGGACTTCGAGCTTACGCTTGCCAGAGGAAGGTAACCCCGTACCATCGATCAGTATTCGTTCAGCAAGTCTCCGGCGATCCGACGAACTTCCCTGATGCTGGTTATACCTGCGGCAGCTTGGCGCAGACCGTCGAGACAGAGCGTATCCATGCCGCTTCCGATGGCAACACGTCTGAGGTCTTTCTGCCCCACGCCATCCATGAGTGCAGATTCAATTCCCGAGTTCATCTGGAGGGATTCATAGATGCCGAATCTACCCCTGAACCCGGAGCCATGACACTTATCGCACCCGTTGGGTGAAGCAAACTCCATCGCTTGCAGACCGTCCGTGCCGTGAGCACGGCACACCCGGTCGATCAAAACCCTATCGTCATCTGTAAGTTCGCTAGGCTGTTTGCAGTCGGGGCAGAGTCGCCTGGCAAGTCGCTGCGATGTCAGCAGCGTGATCGCTTCGCCCAGCAACAGACCGCGCGCTCCCCAGTCGTTCATGGTGATCAGTCCGGAAACAACGTCCCGGCAGTGCATCGTACAGATCACCAGCTTGGACAAGGCGGCATCCAGCGCTTCCACCAACGTCTCCGCATTGCCGATGAATTTAACCAGCACGACATCGGGCTGGGTAGCGAGAGCCGATCGAATCAATACCGGATAGCCGAGCCCTCGTGATTCATCGACATTGAGTTGTATTGCATTGGGTAGTGGCACTTCGACGGGACCCTCGACGGTCGCGAGCTTAAGCTGACTGGTGTCGATGTGGTGCAACATGGAATAAGCCGTTACCAGCTTGCCGCTGTCGCTGGGACCGCTGGCCAGCAACAACCCTTTGTTCTCAGCCAGTGCGCTGTGAACTCGCTGCAGGTTATTTCCCGCAAGTCCCAATAGATCGAGATCCATACGGGTTGCCGCCGGATCCAGAAACTGGCCGGTCAAACATTCCCCCAACACCGAGGGAACCACGGACGTCGTGATCTGGATCTTCTTGGTTGGACTGATGGCGAAGAGGAATCGTCCCGTCTGGGGTTTGCTTGACTCCGTTACGTCGAGGCCGGCGAGATGCTTCAACTGATCGATCAGCGGTTGGTGCAGGCGCACATCGTAGCTGCAGATCTGCTCAATCAATCCATCGATTCGAAATCTGATGGTGCCGCGATTGCCTTCGTCGGTTCCGAGGAGATCGACGTGAAAGTGGCGCGCGCCACATTTTATGGCTGCGACAGTCAGGCAATTGGCTGCCGATTCGATAGAGGGTTCATCGTTGACGTCCAGCTTGGCGTACGCCGCAAGCGCATCGATCAGTGGTTTTGGCGTGACCGTCAGCCCTATTTTGGGACTGCCACCGTCGAGGAAGTGATCGATATCATCCTGCCGAAAACGCCACTGGCGCCCCATCTTGAAGCCCTTGATACGGCCTGCTCGCAGCCATCGATAGAAGGTTGCCCTGGTGGTGGAAAGCTGCTTGACCGCCTGATCCATGGTCACCAGTGTGCCATCGTCTCTTTCAGCTCCGGTACCCTCGGCCATTCGTATATCTCCTTGAAGTCAATGTATCATAATATAGCATACGCGCTATATGATATAATAATACATTGATTCAGTACATACACAGAGTCACGGCCCGGCACAACGCCGGGTGTGCGTGAAAGGAGACTGGTGTGGCGCCCGAATGTGAAAACGGACCTATTGCCCTAGAGAGGTACGATGCGCTTGATCCCTTGCCCATCGATGCCGACATAGATGAATCCATCCGGCCCTTGGCGCACGTTGCGAACGCGGCCGATGCCTTCAAACAGGACCTCTGCACTGGCGATGCTGTCGCCGGCGACGCGGCAGAGAACCAGATAACCGAACTTCAGCGAGCCCACCAATAGATGTCCCTGCCAGTCGGGGTACTTGTCGCTACTGACAAACGTCATCCCGGATGGCGCGATCGAGGGAACCCAATACCATATCGGTGATTCGAACCCCTCACGCTCGGTGCCCTCGGCAAATGCGGTGCCGCTGTAATTGATGCCATAGCTCAGTATCGGCCAACCGTAGTTGGCAGTCGGCTTAACGATGTTCACCTCATCGCCGCCACGGGGACCGTGCTCGTGCACCCAGATCTTTCCGGTGACGGGATTCTTCGCCATCCCTTGGGGATTGCGATGCCCCCAGGAGTAAATGGCGTCCTTTGCACCGGCCTGACTGACATAGGGATTGTCTGCCGGGATGCGGCCGTCGTCATGCAGTCGATAGATCTTGCCGCCGTCGCGGCTGAGATCCTGTGGGTTGACGGTGCGCTGACCGCGCTCGCCGATGGAGAAGAACAGATAGCCGCGATCGTCGAACTCGATGCGACTGCCGTAGTGCTGCCCTCGTCGGGAATTGGGTTCCGCCTTGTAGAGGATCTGCTGATCGACGAGGGTATTGCGTTTCAACTTGGCGCGCATGATGGCGGTATTGCTGCCCCCGCCGTCTCCGTCCGGGCTCGAGTAAGACAGGTAGAGCCAAGCGTTATCCGCAAAGGCCGGGTGCAGCTCCAGGTCGAGCAAGCCGCCCTGACCATTTGCGTGCACCTTCGGTACTCCCTTGATCTTGCGCCGAATTTTGTCCTTGCGTATGCGGTAGATCGTGCCCTCTCGGTCGCTCACCAGCATATCGCCATCGGGCAGCCAGACCATGCCCCAAGGGATACCGATACCGTCGACCACAGTATCCACACGATACTTGTCATCATTTGCCTGCGTGGTAGGTGCGGTGGAGATCACGGCCAGGGTTGCCAACAGGATAACGATAGCTTTATTCATTTTTGCATCTCGATAGTGACTAAGAGACGTTGTGTACTAAACGGTCACGCAGGTTCAATTGTAACACGCATCAGTCGATGGTCTTTTCGGTCAACAGGCAACAGTAGGCTCGTGTGATCGAGGGAACTCCGCCAGTCGAGTGGTGTGTGGCCCATCTGTTGTTTCCACGAAGGCGAACATCTATGCTGACCGTTGGCCAACTATCCTCCACGGAGAAATACGCCATGACTTTGTCCTTCGGTTCGCAGATTCCCGGTAACGACACCACCTGGGAGGCGATGAAGTCGGTCGCCGAGACCATGGACGCTGGTCACTGGACCAGCGCTTGGACGTTCGACCACTTTGTTCCGCCGTTACCGTTCCTGGACGAAGCAGGAGACTGTCTGGAAGGCTGGACCACGCTCATCGGACTTGCCGTGTCGACGATACGCCTTCGCTGGGGTTGCATCGTAACGGGCAATACCTATCGCAATCCGGCGCTGCTGGCCAAGATGGCCGCCACGACCGACCGGATGACGGGTGGTCGCCTCGAGCTCGGTATTGGCGCCGCCTGGCATCAGCGCGAGCACGAAGCCTACGGTTGGGATTTTCCCTCGATTAGAGAGCGCTCTGATCGTCTCGAGGAGGCCTGCGCCCTGATCCACGCGCTCTTTACGACAGACGGCCCGGTGAATTTCGAAGGGCGCTACTACCGTCTCGCCAATGCGCCGTTCGCACCCAAGTGCCTGCAGCAGCCGCACGTTCCTATCATGGTCGGCGGGGGCGGCGAGCGACGTACGTTGCGCACGCTGGCGAAATACGGCGACGTGATGAATGTGATGGGAACCCCGGACGAGGTGAAGCATAAAATAGAGGTGCTTGAAAAGCACTGCGTGAGCGTCGACCGAGACCCCAACGAGATCACGCGTTCCGTATTCCTGCCGGTCGCGCTGCAGGACGACCCGCAGAAGGCGGCGCACTTGCGCGGGCTGTTCGGCGCGGGCATGGCGGAGCAGGACCGCGATCGCCATCTGCCGATCGGCACGGCGGATCACATCATCGAGGTCTTTCGCAGCTACGAGGCGGTCGGTGTGCAGGAGATCATCTTCGAGGGCATCCCCAACAATCCACGACTGTACGAGCAGCTCGATCAGGAAGTGCTGGCAGCATTTGCGTGAGCTATTCGCACTGCGGATTCAGAGAGACTGATCGCACAAGGGTTCGGTCGTTGGCAACGGCTGTTCATCAAGATGGCCAAGTATCGGATCCGCAAGTATCATCCACCAGACCACTGATGTAAGAAGGGGAACAACAATGGAAACCATACTGAATGAATTAGAGGGTGCTGTGCGCACCGTGACCCTGAATCGTCCCGAGAAACGCAATGCGTTGGATGGCGAGATGCTGAACGGATTGCACGATATCTTCAGTGCACAGCCGGAAGCGTCGGAACGGGTGGCGGTGTTGCGCTCTGAAGGAACGGTGTTTTGTGCCGGTCTGGATCTCGTCAGCCGAACGGGTATCAGCGACGGAACAAGTTCCATTGAAACCATGTTGCATGCGCTCGAGCAGTATCCACTTCCGGTGGTCGGAGTTATACAGGGCGATGCCATAGCCGGCGGTAACGAACTCGCGCTGCACTGCGATATCGTTGTCGCCAGTGAGCGCGCACGGTTTGGTATGTCGTTGTCTCAGATTGGGCTGTGCCCTACGTGGTTCCTGACTAAGAAGCTGGTGGAATTGGCCGGCCCGGTTACTACTCGCGAACTGCTACTGTTAGGTGATCCGCTCTCGGCCTCGCGCATGTGCGAACTCGGGGTTATAGCAAGATCGGTGCCGCGCGATGAGTTGCAGGAAGCAGCGGATCAGATAATCGACCGACTGGCTGCCAATGCACCGCTGTCACTGATCGCCATGAAAGGTCTGCTCAATCGTCTGATGGCGTTTCGCGACGGTGTCGATCATGCTGATGTCGATGCGTTGGTGCAGACTGCCAGCGCAAGTGACGATGCCCGAGAAGGGGTCGCTGCGCGAATGCAGAAGCGACCTGCTGAGTTCAAGGGCGCGTAACGGCCCGGATTGGCTTGACCTGTCAGCTTACTGTACGTATGATCAGTATACTGTATGAATAAGCAGTATCTGGATCTTCGCGGACAGGGACGCTGATGTGACCGACAGGCATCGACATATTCGCTTTGTTTTCCTGGCTGATACGCATCTGGGTTTTGACTATCCATTGAGGCCGAGGGTCGAGCGTAGACGAAGGGGAGAGGATTTCTTCGCCAATTACCTGCGCGTGCTGGATTACGCTGATGGTGCGGACGTGGACTTTGTCGTCCACGGTGGCGACTTCTTCTTCCGCAGTCGCGTGGCAGCAAAGGTGGTGGACCTGGCCTATGCGCCGCTGTTTGAATTCGCCGATCGTATTCCGGTGTATATCGTGCCGGGCAATCACGAGCGTTCGGCGCTGCCTCAATCCCTCTACCTTTCCCATCCCAACATTCACGTATTCAGCGATCCCTGCACGTTCGCACTGTCGTTGCATGGCGCCACGATTGCCTTGTCAGGCTTTCCCTTTGAACGGGTCGATGTCAGAGGTAGGTTTCAATCACTGCTGAATCAGACCGGTTGGCAGCAGTGTCCGGCCGATGTGCGTCTACTTTGCATGCACCAGACGGTGGCGGGCGCTGCTGTGGGACCGAATGGCTACAAATTCCGTTCCGGGGCGGAAGTGATCCCCGCGAAGGAGTTGCCGAGCGACTTTACTGCACTGCTTTCCGGTCACATCCATCGCAAGCAGGTGTTACGACCTAACGGGCAAAGCGCAACAGTCATCTATCCCGGATCCACGCAGCCCACCTCCTTTGCCGAGAAGAACGAGGTCAAAGGTTTCTTTGAAATTGAAATCGTTCGACACCCGCGCACTGGTTGGCAATTGGGCCAGACCATTTTCCATCCACTGCCAACTCGGGCCATGCAGGATATCGTTCTGGACAGCCGGGATAGCAGCTCGGTGGTGGCGGCTAAACTGCAAAGCAGGCTGGCGGAGTTTGATGAAGACGCGATCGTTCGACTCAAATGGAAGGGCCCTGCTAATGCAGAGACGGCGGCCGTTCTTACAGCACCATTCCTGCGCAGCATTGCGCCCAAGAGCATGAATTTCCAATGGATGCGCAGACGAGAAGCGTGATCCCGCTAATCGACCAAATCGTGTAACAGCTTGGCTTTGCGCTTGCGATCCTGGTCCTGATTGCTCTGGATGGCCTCCAGATCGGCATAGTAGCCACCCAAACGCAGCAACTCCGCGTGGCTACCTGACTCGACGATGCGCCCGGCGTCGATAATGAAGATGCGGTCCGCATGTCGGGCAGTGGAGACCCGGTGAGAGATCAGCAGTGTGGTCTTGCCCTTTCTGAGCCGCTGCAAACCGGACAGAATCTCCTCTTCGGTTTCGGTGTCGACGCTGGAGAAACAGTCATCCATCGCCAGTATGGTCGCCTTGCGAATGAGACCACGGGCGAGGGTCGCACGTTGCTTTTGACCGCCGGAAAGGGTGATGCCGCGCTCGCCGACGATAGTGGCGAGCTGCAGGGGAAAGTCGCGTATATTCTCCGACAGGCTGGCGGCGTCGGTGGCCGTCCAGATCGGCTTGTCCTCCCTGCTTGGGTCGTCGTAGGTGACGTTGAGTCGCAGGGTATCGGAGAACAGGAAGGGGTCCTGCAGGATCAGGGTGATATCCCGGCGCAGTCGACCGAGGGGATACTCGCGGATATCGTGACCGTCCAGCAGCACGGTTCCCGCCGGCGTATCGATCAGCCGCACCAGGGATTTTAGTAGCGTTGACTTGCCGCATCCAACCGGTCCGAGGAAAGCGATGGTCTCTCCCGCCCTGATGTCGATGGAGATGTCCGTGAGGGCCTCGCGGATTGCACCCGGGTAGCTATAGGACAGTTTTCTGATTTGCAGATGGCCTTCCAGGCTGGCCGGCACGTTCGCATCCGGTTGATCTCTGATCTCCGGTTCGTAGTCCAATACCTCGAACAATCGCGCCGTTCCGGCTGCGCCGGTGGTGAGATTGGACAAGGTCATGCCGATCATCCGTACCGGGCCGGTCAGCATGAGCAGGTAGGAGAAGAATGCCGTAAAGGTTCCTACGCTGATCTCGCCGGAGAGCACCAGGCTGCCGCCGTAGCCGATGATAATCACCGGCAGTGCAGTGGTCATGAGCGGCATGATTACGTTCATCAAGGCGCGAAAGCGCGTGGCGCGAAAGACAAGATCTGCATACTCGGTGCTTACCTTCCCGAATCGCCGTATCTCCACCTCCTCCTGTGCCATCGCCTGAATGGTGCGAATGCCGTTTAGATTCTCCTGCACATAGCCCGTCACCTGGCCCATCGCCATCTGCTGGTCGCGAACATAGGGAAACAGGGTTCTGGACATCTTGAAAGCCACCAGAGCCACCAGAGGCAGCGGCGGAATGACCAGCAATGTCAGCGAAGGTGCTAGGGAAAACATGAAGATCAGTGCGATGGATACCGAAAACATAAAGGTCAGGATGGTGACAAAGGCAAATGCCGCCAGCCTGCGCACCAGGTTGATGTCGTTAATCGCCCGGGACATGATGTCGCCGGTGGAGTACTTGTTGAAGAAGGTCGGTCCCTGCTTCTGTACGTGCCGGTAAAGGCGCTTGCGCAGGTCATAGCACAGGGCGATGCTGATGCGCCGCATCAGCCTTCGTGAGAACACGAACAGCAGATAACGACAGGTCACGGCGATGAATATCCCTATCGCAGGCAGCATCAGACTGGGATTCCCCTCAGTGATACTGTCCACGGCATACTTGATGAAAAGGGGTACCGTCCCGTCAAACAAGCGAATCAGGAAGAACCCGGTGATCGTCGCCAGCAGTGGCCATCGGTAGTGCTTCAGATAGGGAAACAGCCTGCGCAGATGGCCCAGATCACGAAACGACGCTTGGGCGCGCCTTGGCGCGCTGCCTGCGTATTGGGCTGCTTGCGCCTGACGGTGGGCTCCTCCGTTGGGCATGCTGCGGGCTAGAAGCTGTCCGGCTCGCGCATGGGACCGGGTATGCCGTCGTCGCCCTGGTCGGGCTGCTGTGTCTCGGTAGTATCGGCGTGCTCCGTGTCCGCTCCCGCCAGTTCTGCCGCCACTTCACCATCCTGAAACTGTAATTCATGAAGGGTGTAGTAGATGCCGCGTTTCGCAATCAGTTCGTCATGTGTGCCGAATTCTCTAACGATACCGTGATGGAGAACCAGGATGCGGTCGCACTCCTGAATGGTCTGCAGCCGGTGAGCAATAATGATGGAGCTTCTCCCCTCTGTCAGCTTGTGCAGGGCATCCTGAATGACCAGCTCGGTGGCGGTATCGATACTTGCCGTCGCCTCATCGAGCACCAGGATCTCCGGATCGGCCGCCAGCACGCGCGCAAAGGCCAGCAGTTGTCGCTGGCCTTGGGAGAGGTTCTGACCTCGCTCAGCCAGGTGCGTGTCATACCCATCCGGCAACTGGCGGATGAATCCGTCGGCGTTGACGGTTCGCGCCGCCTGCTCTGCCTGCTCTGCTGAAATATTGGGATTATTCAGCATAATGTTTTCCCGCACTGTGCCGGAGAATATGTGAAAGTCCTGCAGCACCACGCCGATCCTCTGGCGCAGATCACGACTTCGAATCTGGTTCAGATCGATCCCGTCCAGGAATATCATGTCATCGTCGAAATCGTAGAATCGTGCCAACAGTCGGATGATGGTGCTCTTGCCCGATCCGGTCGGTCCGACGATCGCCAGCTTCTCTCCAGGCTCGATATTGAAGGAAACATCCTTCAGGACCGGTTCGTCCACATTGTAGCCGAAGTGCACGTTGCGCAGTTCTATCTCACCGCGCAGCCGCGGTGGCAACACCACGGGGTGTTCCGGTTCCTTCAACCGTTCGTCCCAGTCGATCGCTTGAAAGATCCGCTCGCCACTGGCCATGGCACGGTAGAGCACGTTGAATTGCTCACCCAACCCCACGATAGGCATGATCATCATGGTGATGTATTGGGTGAAAATGATCATGTCACCAAGAGTTATCTCGTCCTGCACAACCTGGCCACCACCGAACCAGATGATCGCACCGATCGCAATGCTGGCGAGGCTCTCATTGAAGGAGTGGTACAGGGTCTCATAGTTGATGGCCTTGAACTCGAAACGGCGGTTGTCGTGGTTCAGGCGACCGTACATCTCTTCGTTCATCGCCTCTCGACCGGATAACTGCACCACCTGAATGCCGATGAGATTCTCCTGCAAGTATTGATTCAGAGCCGATACCGAATTGCGAATCAACCGGAAGATATCGCGCATGGCCATGCGGAAGAAGTAGGTTGCGACAGCCGCAATGGGAATGGCAACCAGGACGATCAGCGTGAGCGACGGGCTGATGACAGCCATCACGTAGAGTGCGACAAAGAAAGGCACGAACTCGCCCACCAACATGCCAAATCCTGTGAGCAGTTCATTCAGGTTCTCAATGTCGTTGGTCACTCGGGTCATGACCCGGCCTACCGCCACCCGGTCATAGAAAGAGGACGGTTTGTCTTCCAGGGTGCTGAACAGATCAACGCGCAGATCCCGTAGCGACCGCAATACACTGCTGGCCAGAGTGATTCGGTGCAGATACATGATACCTGCCTGCGCGGTAACCATGGCCAGATAGAGGATACAAGCACCGATCAGGGGGCCGAAATCGCCAAGGTCACTGATCCAATAGGTCAGGTCGGTCATGCCGAAGTCCGGCTGCTCACCGGATTTCGGGTTAGGGCGCAGTATAGTGTCGATCGCCACGCGCCCGGTGATTAGCGGCAGCATGACCGTCAGCCACGAGGCCATTAGGACGAACAGCAGACTGGCGGCAACGGTAAGCCGATACTGGCGCAGCCATCGGAGAAGCCGTGCGAACAACTGAAAGTTGAAAGCCTGGCCGGTGAGGTCCGCATCGAATGCGGAGTAGTCCCGCTTAGGTGGCGAACTCTGTGGTACAGGCGTGGCGTACGTCTGTTCGCTCATCCATCTCCTCCTACCAAGACTTCCTCCTCATCCTCAAGATCCTGCAGCAGTTTGGCCTTGCGTTGCCGGTCCTGATCTTGATTGCTCTGGATCGCTTCGAGGTCGGCATAGTATCCGCCGAGGTCGAGCAACTCCTCATGTGTGCCCGACTCCAATACGCGCCCTTCGTCGATGACGAAGATCCGATCTGCGTGTCTGACCGTGGACACGCGGTGCGAGATCAAAAGGGTGGTCTTTCCCTTCCGCAGGCGTTGCAGGCCGGAGAGAATCTCCTCCTCAGTCTCCGTGTCGACGCTGGAGAAACAGTCATCCATCGCCAGCACCGGTGCCCTCCGGATCAGACCCCGGGCCAGGGTCGCGCGCTGCTTCTGACCACCGGACAGCGTGATGCCCCGTTCACCGACGATGGTGGCCAGTTGCAGGGGAAATTCCCGTATGGTCTCGGACATACTGGCTGCGTCGGTCGCCGCCCAGATCGGTTTGTCCTGCCTGCTCGGGTCGTCATAGGTGACATTGAGCCGCAGCGTATCGGAAAACAGGAAGGGATCCTGCAGGATCAGGGTAATGTCCTTGCGCAGGCGTTCCAGCGGAAACCTGCGGATATCATGACCGTCCAGCAACACGGTGTCCGCCGGTGTATCGATCAGCCGGACCAGTGACTTGAGAAGCGTCGATTTACCGCATCCCACCCGTCCCAGGAAGGCGATGGTCTCACCCGGTTCGATGTCGATGGAGATGTCGGTCAGTGCGCTTTGGTGTGCTCCCGGATAGGTGTAGGTCAGGTTGCGGATTTCCACGTGACCCTGGATTCTGTCCGGTACCTCTGCACTCAGATCATCATTGATCTCCGGCTCGTAGTCGAAGACCTCGAACAACCGTGCTGTCCCGGCGGCACCCATGGTCAGCATCGACAGGGACATGCCGATCATGCGTACCGGGCCCGTCAACATGAGCAGGTAGGAGAAGAAGGCCACAAACGTGCCGACGCTGATGTCACCGGACAGCACCAGGCTGCCGCCATAGCCGATGATGATCACCGGCAGGATCGTCGTCATCATCGGCATGATCACGTTCATAATGGCGCGATATTTGGTTGCACGATAGACAAGGTCGGCGTATTTGGTACTCACCGCCGTGAAGCGTTTGATCTCCGCCTCCTCCTGGGCCATCGCTTGAATGGTGCGGATGCCGTTTAGATTCTCCTGCACATAAGAGGTCACCTCGCCGATGGCCATCATCTGCTCGCGGATATAGGGAAACAGTATCCTGGACATGCGGAATGCGACGTATGCGACGATCGGCAGCGGCCATATCACCATCAGACTCAGCGTCGGTGACAGGTAGAACATGAAGACCATGGCGATGGAGACGGAAAACAGAAAGGTCATGATGGAGACCACGCCCCAGGCGATGACGTTGCGCACCAGATTGATGTCATTGATTGCCCGGGACATGATGTCGCCGGTGGGGTAGACATTGAAGAAAGCCGGTCCCTGCTTCTGGATATGCTTGAAGAGGCGTTTGCGCAGGTCATAGCACACGGCGATGGCGATCCTTCGCATCAGCCTGCGCGCATACACGAACACACCATAGCGGCAGATCACCGTAGCGATTATTCCCGCGGCCGGCAGTAGCAGTTTGGGATCGCCGTCGCTGATGCTGTCTACGGCCAGCTTGAGGAAGAGGGGCACCGCGGCATCGAACAACCGGGTTAACAGAAAACCAAAAATGGTCGCCGCGAGCGCCCAGGCGTATCGTCTTAGATAGGGAAATAGCCTCTGCAGGTGTCCCAGATCACGAAAGGTTGCATCGGCTCTTCGAGGTGCATTGGCTGTGTATTGGGCGCTCTGTGCGGAATGATGGCCGTTGGGCATAGCGTAATTCTGAAGAGTAAAGCTTTCGCAACCCCAGGATTGTATACCGAATCCTCATGGAAAGACGAGTCTGCACGCAGACCGCCTCGCCCGGCACCGCACCGTGTTGCTGAGGACCCCATTGCCGCTGGGCTCGCTCTCTTACGGAACGCGTCTATAATCAACAGAAGGAAGGGAAGCCCATGCCTCACAATATACTGGTAATCGACGATGAAGAACGGATTCGGGCGGTAATCATCCAGAAACTGGCGAAATCCGGATACAAGCTCCATCAGGCCGAGAATGGCAAGGAGGGCGTAAAGGTCGTCCAACAGGAGCAGATCGATCTGGTCATCACGGATATCCTGATGCCTGAACAGGAGGGCATCGAAACCGTGCTCTACCTGAAGAAGAACAACCCGGACATCAAGATCATCACCATCAGTGCACCGAGTAACAATAACTACCTCAAGATCACTGAGCATCTCGGCGCGGAGCGGTCTTTTGAAAAGCCGCTCAATCTGGCAGAGCTTGCTGACGTGGTAGCGGAGCTGTTAGCCGGCTGAACAGTTCGCCGTGGCACGCTCCGCTACTCGGCGCCAGGTTTAGGCGATCATCTTTAGCTTGGACTGCATGATCTCTTCGGCATCCGCGGTGATACGCGAGATCAGCTCCGCCACCGTCGGGATATCTTTGATCAAGCCGGTTACCATGCCGGCAGTCCAGATGCCACCTTCCAGATCGCCGCTCGACATGGCGTTGCGGCCCCGGGTTCCGGCAACCAGTTCCTGAATATCGGCGAACTCGGCACCCTCTTTCTCTTTGGCAGCCACCTGTTCCGCGATCGAGTTCTTGAATACCCGCGAGGTGTTGCGGAAGGTGCGGTTGATGAGGGTCGTATCCAGCTCAGATGCCTCCACCAGCTTATCCTTGACATTCTGGTGCAGTGGCGCTTCCTTGGTCGCCATGAAACGGGTGCCCATGTTGATGCCATCCGCACCCAACATGATTGCCGCGGCGAGCCCGCGCCCGTCGCCAAATCCGCCCGATGCGATCATCGGTATGGTGAGCATATTGGCGGCTGCCGGGATGAGGATCAATCCGGGAATGTCATCTTCACCGGGATGTCCCGCACACTCGAAGCCATCGATGCTGATGGCGTCCACGCCTACCTTTTCCGCCTTGAGGGCGTGGCGCACGGACGTGCATTTGTGAATGACCTTGATGCCGGCAGCCTTGAAGGTGGGCATATAGGGCTCCGGGCTGCGTCCGGCGGTTTCCACCACCTGGATTCCGGAAGCAACGATGGCTTCGGCATATTCCTCATAGGGAACCGGATTGATGGTGGGGAGAATGGTCAGGTTGACGCCGAAAGGCTTATCCGTCATGCCTCTGGTGCGTTCCACTTCCTTGACCAGCCCCTCCGGGGTGGACTGTGTCAAAGCAGTGAGAAAAGCCAGCGCACCGACCTCGGCAACCGGGGCGATCAGTTCACCTATACCGATCCCCATCATGCCACCGCAGACAACGGGATACTTGAATCCGAATTCTTCAGTGAAGCGAGTTTTTAGCATCTGTTTACTCCTTAGTACGCATGGTTCAGAGAATCGTTAAACGTAATCCAATTCACCCGCTAAATGCAAGGTTAATAGATTGACGAGCAACCAATATCGGGTTTATTTGATTCAGAACAATGATTACGAGGGCCGGCGGCGCCGACGGAACGCGAGCAGGTCAGGTCGACTAGAAGAGCTGTTTTGCTCGGAATCTGAGTCGCGCATCGGTCAGGTTGAAGCGATGCCGCAACAGATCCCCGACGGCTTTGGGCCCGGTCGTCAGGCTGATCGGTTCCCTGTAGAAAGCGCCCACCGCGTTCTCGTAGAAGGGCAGGGTTAGCCTGAGGGCGCGGCCGAAGTGTGATCGGATGCGACGATTCTGCAGGACGGCCGATCTGGCCAGTTCATCCTTGCTGAGGTGGTTCTGTACCAGCAGCCCCTGGCGGGATAGTAACCGCACGAGGTGGCGCAACCAGCTACTGCCGGCTGCAATTGTCCGGCACGGCTGCCCGTCACTCTCCAAGAACAGGTCGTCGATGATCAGGTCGAAGCGATCGCCGCGATAGTCCTTTACCCATTGGATCGCATCCGCTCGATGGATCTTGAGGTTCGGCCTGTCGACATCGAAGAACTTCCTCGCGACCTTGATGTGCACCGGGTCGAGTTCAATACCGAGCATGGCGTGTGGATGGTAGATCTGATCGAGCTGATGTACGACGGTGCCACCGCCGACACCCAGTAGCAGGACCCGCCTTAACTCGGTCTTGGCTAGGAGGGCCGGCAGGGTGAGTAGATCCCAGACGTTTCCCGTAAAGAAATGTCGCGCGCTATATTGGCTGTTGAGCTGCCCATTGTTGTATAGCCGGATGGAAGAACCCGCTGATCTTACTTCGTATTTGGTACCATGCAGCGTCTGCTGCCAGATTATGGCCAAGCGGGTCTACTCAATGGAAGGGATTGTCGGTTTGCATCAATCCAAGTCTCTGTACGCCGGCACTTTGAACAGCGCCAGCACCAGCACGACCAGTCCCGCCCCCGATATGCCGACGGCGATCTGCGGGCCCACCTTGTCAGCCAGCAGACTGATGGGATAGATACTGATGGCCAGGATTGAAAACTCAAGCATATAGACGCTCATGACGCGACCGCGATAGTCGTTGTCGACATTCGCCTGCAACAACACGTTACTGAGCGACATGCGTCCGGACTGACCCAGCCCGACCACCGTTAAGATCACTACGGACAGCCAATAGTTGGTGGAGCTGGCGAAGAAGATCAGCCCCAGCCCGAGCAACAGGGCGCTCGAGAGTAGCACCCGGCCACGGTTTCGATCCGGCATGGAGGCGATGAGCAGCGAACCGACCAGCGATCCGATGCCGGAGATGCTGATGATCAGTCCGAGTCGATCCGGGCCGGCGTCCAGCACATCCTTGACGAAGCCGGGCAGCAGCAGGAAGTAGGTCATGCTGAAAAAGACCATCAGAAAGTTGACCCCCAGCAGCATACGGATGATGGGCGTGTGAAAGACATAGCGAAAGCCTTGCAGCAGTCCCTCGAGAATGGGCTCACCACTCGCCTCCGGTTCATGATCCTCGATCTTCACGATGATGAGACCCAGCATGGAGATCACGTACAGTATGGTCATGATGTAGTAGACGTATTGGGCTGGGTCTATGTTGCCGTTGCCGCCACCCAGGGCGGCGACGATGAATCCGGCCAGACCCGGTACCAGCAGACGAGCGGTGTTCATCCCGGATGTACTGAGGGCGATGGCATTTGTCAGGCGTTCCATGCCGACGATCTCGGCCGTCAGCGCCTGTCTCGATGGCATCATGGCATTCATGGACATGCCCTGTACGATAGAGGCGATTAGCAGATGCCCGAAGTTGAGCACGCCCATTGCGATCAGTACTGCGATGGTCAGGGTGATGCTGGCGTTTATCCCTTGGCAGAACTGTACCACGTGCTTCTTCTGACGCACGCGGTCGGCCACGACGCCACCGAGAGGAGCGAGAACCAGACCGACGATGCCGCCCGCAGCAGACATCCAGCCGAGCTTTTCGTAGGATCCGGTGATCTCATAGACCAGCCAACCACGAATGAACATCTGCATATTCATGGCGGCGAAGTTGCCGAACAGGGCGGCGAAGAACCAGCAGAAGTTCCTGTCTCTGAAGGCGTCGAAGGTCTGTGGCCATCTTGCCCTCGGCGCCTCCAGTGCCTCAGCGGCGGCCTCAGGGTCTAACTCCAGCAGTTCTTCTTTACTGCTACTGCGTTCTGTCATGTCTCGGGGACGCCCAGTCGGGGACCCATTCGAGAACCCATTCGGGGACCCAGTCTGCTTTCAAATGACCAGACTATCGACCCAGTAGAGTTGTTGGGGAAGATATGGGGAGTTTCTTGACGAGATTGATGTGTGCTGTAACAGATAGGGAGTTGCCTACTTGACCACGGTAAGACTAATTGCAGTTGCCATCCGTGTCAAGTAACGCGCTCATGAGAGCAGCATAACCAGTTGATATTTAAGTAATTATCAGGACAGAGAGGCGGCTCTTTACATTCAGCCATCCAGGCAGTACGGTTGTAGAGAGTGACTGGATTACGCAAGGGAGAGTAAACATGGCTTACGAAATGATCAAGACGGAAGTGGTCGGTCGCGTCGGCGTTATCACGCACAACCGTCCTGAAAAACTGAATGCGTTGCATCCGGTCATGACCCGGGAGAGACAGGAGCAGATGGAAGCCTGGAACGAAGATCCGGCAATTGGTGCCATCGTTGTGACCGGTGCCGGACGTTCCTTCTGTGCGGGGGCGGATGTTGGCGGATGGAAACGGGATCTGGTAGATCCGAAGGAGAGGGCACCGCAGAGCCCCCCTTCCAGTGACGACGACAGCCCGCGTCAGGATCCGGGCGGCTGGACCAGATTCTGTATGCAATCAAAACCGCTTATCGCTGCCATCAACGGCCACTCCATCGGGGCAGGACTGACCACGATCCTGCCGTTCGACGTGCGTATCGCATCGCAAAGCGCCAGACTTTCTATGCGCTTCATCCGCATGGGTATCTTCCCGGAACTAGGCTCCACCCACATCCTGCCCCACATCGTCGGTATGGGGCACGCCATGGAGTTGATGCTGACCGGTCGCATCATCGATGCGGAGGAGGCAGCTCGAATCGGTTTGGTGAATCGCGTCGTGCCGGACGACCAGTTGATGGACAAGGCGATGGAAGTGGCCGCCGAGATTGCATTCAATCCGAGCGAGCAGGTGATGGGCGTTAAGGAGGTCACCTGGCAGAACCTGGATCAAGATGAGCTGTCCGAGGTACAGAGACTCGAGGGGAGGTGGTTGCGCAAGGCCACATCCGGCAAGGCGTTCCGCGAGGCGGTCAACGCGTTCATGGATAAGCGACAGCCGGATTTTCACGCTGACACATAGATCTGCAACACTGATATGTCAATAATATCAGAGAGTTACAGGAGTTTATTCAAGTTACACATTAATTAGGATCAACGACTATCCTTACCTTGGCTGCTGCACGATGAGTCGCGTCGCCTGGTCGATCTGAGCGGCAAAATCTTCAAGTACGGCCGCCGTGATTGCGATTTCCTCCTTCGCTTCCTGCCAATTTCTCTCTTCGATCGCTTCTCGGATGCCGGGCAGCGTCTTCACGCCATAGCCGGTGTAGAAACCCGGAGCATAGATATGGTGTTTGTACCAGGGCCGCCTGGGCAAGCCATGCTCTTTCGATAGCTTCCTCTCAGACTGGTATAGGAGACGGCTCAGTTTTTCTCGTTCCCTCTGGTTCATCGCCTGTCTGTCCAGCTTGTCGAGCGCGTCCTGGTAGTCGGCGACACTGACTTTCACAGCCTGCATTGCGTTGTGCAGATCGGCGAATGCGACATGCGGAACCGGATCTTCTCTTTCCGGTGCCGTCAGGGACTTGGTCGGGTCGAGCGCCAGGCGGAATGTACCCTGGTCGATCATCTTGTTCAGATTCTCGGTATCTTCCCTCATCTTATCGGTCAGCTTGACGACCTCCTGTACGTAGTTGCCGATATTGTCGACGAAGCCTTGGAATTCAAAGGGAAGATAGTCGGCGTTAGCCAGCCGCAGCACGATGCGCCCTGTAGTCTGGGCCAGGGTTACCCCATATTCGAACCCGGGGTCGCCGAAACGAACGTAGTGGTCGTAGGAATCGTAGATGGAATGGTAACTGCCGCCACCGCTCTCGCCACCGTAGCCGAGATTGAGGGAAGCGATGCCAAGATGCTGCAGGAAAGGGGTGTAGTCGGAGCCGGAGCCGAGCGGATATATGCGAAAGTTCTTGCGCTTATCCACCTCTTTCTTCTGCTCCGGCGTACCTGACAGTCTGATCCTGGCCTTAAGCCGGTTCGACACGGATCCGCCTACCTGCGGGTCCTGCACCTCCCGTGCCACCTGATTGACCAGTTTCTCCAGTGTGTGCGAGCCGCCCGCGCCAAGAAAGCCACGTCCGTTACTGTCCGTGTTGATGTAGGCGACCATCTTGTCCTGCAACTCGCTGGCATAGTGCTCCGCCCACTCGGTGGATCCGATCAATCCCTGTTCTTCACCATCCCAGGCCGCGTAGACGATCGTTCTCTGTGGTTGCCAGCCGGATTTCTTCAGTTCGCCAACCGCCTTTGCCTCGGCCAGGAGGGCCGCCATGCCGGATATCGGATCCCTGGCACCATTGACCCAGGCATCGTGGTGATTGCCGCGCACCACCCACTGACCCGGATAGACCTCGCCCTTGAGCGTGGCGATGACGTTGTAGAGATCCACC
>CEPV01071704.1_pt1 | contig 22710 bp, 17 predicted proteins | sample 530451 | NCBI WGS metagenome assembly CEPV01 (sample SAMEA2620097, study PRJEB7988) | marine metagenome | isolation source: saline water (ENVO:00002010), including
TGGTGCCCGATCATTGATTGTATTTGTGATACAAGGGGACAAATAGTTGCTGCACACCAGAGATCTCACATGATATCAGGCTGGTGATGAGATCGTAGACTTACTATTATTGATTTATTTTTCACAAATACACCACATGTTATAAATCTAAACCACCTCAAGAATTTTTCAATCTCATTGGCATAAGTTCCATTCCGCATTTGTCACATTTTCTCGGCTTATCACTTCGTACATAACTATGGATTAACATGGGAGAGTCGATTAATGACCACCGCCGACCTTGCAGCAACCGGGCAATGCATCGTAAGCCGCAGCATCCGCCTTCGTATTATTGGCATTATAACCCAAAGCAGCAATAGTATTTTCGATAGCAGAGAGGTCAACTATACCGGCTTTGAATTCAACGTGGCCCACTTTTGTTTTGGGATCCACGTCAAAGGCAACAATGCCGTCCAGGGCCTTTACGCCTTTTTTAATAGTATTTTCGCACATACCGCACTGCATGGTAGCTAAAGCAATATCCGCCTTCATAGTGTCACCACCGCAGGCGATCAAACCAATAATGGCCAGTGTTATGAGTATTTGTTTCATGATTGATTCCTTTCTTTATTTTATGTTTTTTTCTTTAACAATTGAATAAATGATTGGGACAACAAAGGTCGTAAGAATGGCAAACACCATTCCTCCGAATGAGGGAATGGCCATAGGCACCATGACATCTGCTCCTCTTCCGGTGGACATGAGAACGGGAATTAATGCCAAAATAGTCGTAGCCGCCGTCATCATGGCCGGGCGAATTCTCCGTGTCCCGGCGGAAACAACCGCTTCCCGAATTTTTTCGATTGTATCCGGTTTTCGCTTCTCAAAACTTTGATCTAAATAGGTGCTGATAATGACGCCGTTGTCACTTGCAATTCCGAACAACGCCAAAAATCCAACCCAAACGGCAACACTCAAATTCACCGGATGCATTTGAAATAAATCCCGAAGGTTTTCTCCGAAAATACCGAAATTTAAAAACCAGTCCTGACCGTAAAGCCAGAGCATTATAAAACCGCCGGACCACGCCACAAATATTCCGCTAAACACAATCAATGTGGTAGAAACTTTTTTGAATTGAAAATAGAGAATCAGAAAAATAATCACGAGCGCCAGGGGTAGCACAACAGCTAATTTTTTGGAGGCTCTAATTTGGTTTTCGTATGAACCAGCAAAGGTAAAACTTACTCCGGCAGGAACGTTCAACGTGTTGTCTTCTATAAGCTGATTCAAATAAGTTTGGGCTTCTTCCACCACGTCCACTTCCGCCCATTCGGATAACTTATCAAATAACACATATCCAATGAGGAATGTATCTTCACTCTTAATCACCTGTGGTCCCCGGACATAATTAATTGTGGATAACTGTCCCAATGGAATTTGTACTCCACCCTGCCCAGGAATCAGGATTCTATCCAACGATTCCATATCGCTTCGATAGTCTCGTAAATAGCGCACCCGAACGGGATACCGTTCCCGTCCTTCCACTGTCGTAGTAATAGGCATTCCTCCTATAGCTACCTCGATAGCATGCTGAACTTTCTGCAATGGAATGCCATAACGGGCGATAGCTCTCCGGTCAATGTCAATTTCTAAATAGGGTTTTCCCACAATTCTGTCGGCAAAAACCATTTCACTTTTCACACCGGGTACATTTTTCAAATGCGCTTCAAGTTCCAGTCCAAATTTTTCGATGGTAGGTAAATCAGGACCTTTTACTTTGATTCCCATGGGTGCCCGCATTCCGCTTTGGAGCATGACCAGTCTTGCAGAAATGGGTTGGAGTTTCGGCGCCGACGTGGTTCCCGGAATTTGTGCAACCTTCACCAATTCATCCCAAATATCATCAGCAGACTTTATGTGATCTCGCCATTGTCGAATAGGATTACCCTGTTTATCAACACCGTATTCAGGTTTATAAGAAATGATCGTTTCTACCATACTCAAGGGTGCCGGATCAAGAGGTGAATCTACACGACCGATCTTCCCAACGACCAATTCCACTTCTGGAACAGAATACAATGCCTTATCCAATGTTTGAAGAACATCAATGGATTCTTCCATTCCGGCATGGGGCATGGTGGTAGGCATATAAAGAAATGATCCTTCGTCTAACGGAGGCATGAATTCTTTTCCAAGCCCGGGGAAAGCATGTTTTACGGCAACATAGGGTCGGGATGATTTCACAAATTTCGGCATCCAACCCGTGAATGTATCAAGCCCCAACCAAACCACTAATCCGAAAACCGTAACCACAGCAGGCAATGATAGTGCCTGTCTTTTATGACCAAGAGACCAGCGAAGAATATTGGGATAAACTTTTGTAAATCCTGTGACAGCTCCCATAATGATGGCGATCAATAAACCTGCAAAAAGCAAATTCAAGAAAAATCCCTTTTCCAATCCCAAGGGCGACCATGTGGATGACAAAATAATCGCCACCAGCGCAACGACAATTCCATTTCCCAACCACGGAAAACGCTTAAAAATGGCAATGTCAAACCCAAACTGTTTTTCTTTTTTTCCAAGTAAATGATGCGCCACTGTGGGCAATATCATGAGCGCTATAATGACGGATGCTATGAGTGCAAATGTTTTGGTATAAGCAAGTGGTTTGAACAGTTTACCTTCTGCCCCGATCATGGTAAAGACCGGCAGAAAACTGATGACAGTTGTAGAAACTGCAGTCAACACAGCACCACCAACTTCAGATACAGCATTGAAGATCACTTTCTTCGATCTTTCCTTTGTTTTGGCAAGATGTTTCAAAATATTCTCTGTCACAACGATTCCCATATCCACGATGGTACCAATTGCAATAGCTATCCCTGACAGTGCCACTATATTCGCATCTACCTTGAATAACTTCATTCCGATGAACACAACGAGTACAGTCAAGGGAAGCATTCCGGAAATAAGCATAGACGTTCGGAAATGCATGACCATGATCAAGATCACAATAATGGTGATAAGAATTTCATCCCGTAATGCGTGATTCAATGTGTCCAATGTTTCGTAAATAAGACCCGTCCGATCATAAAATGGAATAATCGTTACCTGACTTACCGTATCATCAGCTAACGTTTTCTTTGGTAAACCCGGTGCTATTTCGCGAATTTTCTCTTTAACGCTCTTGATGGTAGACAATGGATTTTCACCGTATCGCGCAACCACTACACCGCCTACAGCTTCAGCTCCTTCCTTATCCATCACACCTCGACGTAATGCAGGACCTAGCGTAACGTGGGCAATGTCTTTGATATAGATGGGTACATTTTCCCGTGTTTTTACAACGGTATATTCAATATCGTCCAAGGATTTGATAAAACCCAAGCCCCGCACCATATATTCCACACGATTCACTTCAATGGTTCTGGCACCCACATCCAAATTGGATTGACGAACCGCATTAAATACTTCATTCAACTGAACTCCGTGTTCCCGCATGGCCATAGGGTCCACATCAATTTGATATTCTTTCTGAAAGCCACCGATGGATGCCACTTCTGATACACCTTCTGCTGATTGTAAAGCGTAGCGAACAGTCCAATCTTGAATGCTGCGAAGCTCTTCTAAATCCCAGCCGCCCGTCGGATTGCCATCCTTATCCCGACCTTCTAACGTGTACCAAAACACCTGTCCCAATGCCGTGGCATCAGGTCCCAACGACGGTGAAACTCCGTTCGGGACCGTCCCCGATGGAAGTGAATTTAGTTTTTCAAGAATTCGTGACCGCGACCAGTAGAAATCCACCTTTTCATTGAATATTACATAAATAGTGGAAAAACCGAACATGGAATAGGACCGAATGGTTTTCACATCCGGAATTCCCAATAAGGAAGTCGTTAACGGATAGGTAATTTGATCTTCAATATCTTGTGGGCTTCTGCCAGACCACTTTGTAAAAACAATCTGTTGATTTTCACCAATATCCGGTATGGCATCCACCGGTACAGGATCTCTCGGAAGATCTCCCAAATTCCAATCGAACGGTGCCACCATTAACCCCCACATTATGGAAGCAATGAGAAGAATATAGACGACTAATTTATTGTCGAGAAAATATCGTATAATTTTATCTAACATGTTAATATCAATGCTGGTGGTTCATGGATTAATTCTTATCTATTTTTGCGTTAGGATTCATCATGCTGGACTTGGCTGCGATCTGCATAGCGCTGTCGATCTTAAAATTGCCTTTCACCACCACACGTTCACCTTCATGCAGTCCACTGCGAACAACATAGTATTCACCAGCACGGTGACCTAAAACGATCTCGCGACCCTCAAATGTTTCATCACTTTTTTGAATATAAACAATGGCTCTCTTCCCTGTTTTCAGAACAGCGTTCACAGGAACAAGTAATGGATCTCCACCATCACCATGATGTACAAATCCTAGAGATTCAGCTGATTCCAACTTCATTCCACAGATCGAACACATTCCTTGATGATCTTGCACTTCTTCAGGATGCATGGGGCACACCCACTTCCCCGCCAAGGCCTGTCCCAATGCTTGACCATGAGCATCTATTTTTGCATTTACAGTTCCGCTTGTGAACATACCTGGTTTTAACATTCCGGCAGAATTATCTACATTGAGACGTACCTGTACCGTTCGTGTTTTTTCATCCACTATTGGATCAATGAAAGCCACGGTCCCGGAAAATTCATGTCCCGGAAGAGCTGCGGTCGTAAAAGTAACATTTTGGCCATACTGTATCATGGCCACTTCAGTTTCATATACATCCAGCTTCACCCAAACCTTTTCTAGTCCGACCACATCGAAAAGTTTAGATCCTATTTTTACATAATTTCCTTCCACAGCGCTTTTTGCGATCACCACGCCAGAGATCGGACTGTAGATCGTTACCCTGTCGGAAGGAGTTCTCCTTTTTTCAATTTCTGCAATTTGCACATTGGTTAAACCGAGTAATTGTAATTTTTGTCTAGCTGAAGTTGAAATAAGACTTAATGATGGATCTGTACCCATCATTTTGACAGACTGTAAAAATTCCTCTTGAGCTGAATATAATTCCGGACTGTATAATTCTACTAAATGGTCACCTTTTTGTACAGATATTCCGGTAAAATCCACAAATAATCTTTCAATGCGTCCAGGGACCCAAGCCGTTATGGATTTGATACTCGTTTCATCATAATCCACTTTTCCAGATATCTGAATTTCTGCAAATGCTTCACCATGTTGAACTGCTATTGTCTCAACACCAGCAAGAGCTTGCGCCTCTTTAGATAAGGATAATTCATTTCTATTAATGGATGAACTGCTCTTTTTTGCTACTGGGATCAGATCCATAAAGCAAATGGGGCATTGTACGGGTTCAGGTAAATGTACACTTGGGTGCATTGAGCAGGTCCATGCTTCAACTTCTTCAGTAACATTATTATGTTTATTACTACCTTCAGAATCACCAGGTAATCCGATCCAAAGTCCAATGAAGAAAGCGACCGCCACAATAACCCAAGCGATACTGTGTATTTCTTTTAATTTTTCTAAAATATTGTTCATGAATTATTCTCCTTCTTCTAATCCCAAATAAGATTCCAGAAGCGCTTTTTGTTGTAAATAATTGACGACTGCACTTTCATATTCAAGTTTGAATTGAAGGAGTCGTCTTTGGGCATCAATCAGTGTGATCAGATCAGCTTTATCACTAATATATGCTTTTTCCGATGCTCCTAATGATTCCATACTTTTGGGGATCATTTCATTTCCATATAGATCAATTTTTCTTTTGGCATCGTCCATTTTATACAATACACTTTCTACATCTACATATATGCTATTCTGTTTACTGACCAGTTGACTTTCAGCAGCAGTTTTTCTGTAACGTGCAGCAGAAACGTGTTTAGCATTTTTGCCAAACCAAATAGGCAACTCCAATGACACTTTGAAGACCAGTGGATCTTTACCACTATCAGTTACTGGAGCTCCACTCATTTCTTTTTCACCAGTTCCGATATAATCTAACCCAATTCCAACATCGGGTAAGTAATTCAATTTTGCTCTTTTTAACAGATCTTCTCTGGATGATACAGAATATTCTGATGCAAGTAATGTGTGATTATGTTTTTGGATCTTTTGCAATAATGATCCTCTAGACTCATCCATCCATTCTACAACTAAGGTATCAGGGATCTCTACATTTTCCAAAGTATTATCATTCAATACAGCTCTGAAAGATTGTAAAAATGGTTGTTTTCTTGCCTTCAACGATTCCAGGACATTCTGCAATTTCATCAATTCGATCTGTGTATTAATAACATCGGGATGACCGGCCTGAGCCGTTTTATATTTAATCTGAATGACCTTTTCCCAGTTTTCTAGCAGTTGAACATTTTGGCGTGTAATATCAATTGCTTGTTCCAAGTAATAAATATCGTAATAGAGCGATTTAATTTTTGCACTGACATTGGCTCGTATTTGAAGATATGATTCTTTCAATGCTTCAGCTTGTGCGGATCGAGCACGACTAACACTACTCAACTTCCCAAACATGGGGAATTTCTGCATAATACCGATCTTGAATTCCTGTGGACCTACAGCTGTTTCCACATTTTCCAGAAAATACCCAGCACTTATGGATGGATTCGGCAATTTTTTTACTACAGAAACATCTTCCATTGCACCCTGCCATTGGTCATAGGCCTCTTGCACATCGGCGTTATTATTTTGACCATAATCAATATATTGGTCTAATCGTTGTTGGCTGTAGACATTTAATGCTGACAGCGCTATCATAAATAAAATTTTCATGTTTCAATGATGTATTCATCACTCCTGTTAATTAACAAAAACCGGATCTCGCCTGAACGTACGGATCCCTGAAACGAACTAAGTTCGTTAATAATTAAAATAGTGTCTAAATACGGAGGGGAGTCAGAAAGGATATCGGTGGTGAAACCGATGGATTTTGGAATTTTTGTGTGTGTTTATATCCAAAATCATAAACAATGATTGAATTATCTGCAAGTTCATTCACAGATGAATCTACTGTTTGGTTGGTCTGTGCCTTTGGTCCTGAAATAAGCAGTATGATTAGTGATTGGTCACAGGATGTAATTTCCATAGGACATTCTGTTTTTACCATTTCTACACAGCAGCTTTTTTCAACTTTTTCACAGCAGGGCATATCGCAGTCTTCTGACGAAAACAGAGGCGCAGCCAGTGAAACTGCCATGAAAGCTATCAAACCGATTGATATGAATTTTTTTGTCATACGCGTTATTTTACTGGACAATAAGTATAAGTTCCAACTTATTTTATTATTTGGATTAATTTCTTGAAATTCTCACCGGTTGCTTTACCCTGCAGTTCAAATAAAATTGTTTCCACGCTGGTGATCTGTCCTCCTGCACTGCGGATCTTTTCGAGACCAATTTCTTTGTTATAATACAATCGAGTGGATGTGGCATCTGTGACAACCTCCACATTATAATTTTTTTCCAAAAGATCTTTGGCGGTTTGGTAGACGCAAATATGAGTTTCTATTCCGGCAAGAATCACATTTTCCGGGTCTATTTTATTAAGTCTTTTATTGAATGCTTCATTTTGGCCACATGAAAATACGTCTTTAGCAATTGGCGTTAAGCCTTGTAAATGTTCACTCACTTCTTCCACTGTTCTTCCAAGTTTATCCGGTAACTGTTCCATCCAGATTATGGGGACATTCAGTAATCGTGCACCTTTTATAAGCATAGCCACATTCCTGAATAATTCATCTGCATTTTGCATAATACGAGCCAATTTTCCCTGTACATCTATAATAACCAATGTACTGTTGGTAGTTTTAAGCATTTAACTGAACCTCCGTTATATTTTCCCATTGATCCACATTTGGCCCTGTTCTCATGGCGATGATTTTATCCATTTTGTAGGAATTTCTCACAGATAAGTTACGAATGATATCTTCTTTTTGTTCTTCAAGCATTTCCTTGTAAATCAAACTGATATGGGGTAAAAATTCATATGGAGGTGCAGAAGGAAATTGAGTCACCAAACCTTGCTGCAAATGAACTAATTCCAACGATTCTTCCAATTCAATGAATACAGTTTTCCAGATATTGTTCGTGTGGTTCAGACCGGACATGGTAACAAATAAGGGTGTGATCTCTTGAGCAACGTTGGTTAAAACGGACCCTAGTTCATTTACGTTTAGATTAACGGGTGAGAGAAGTGTCATGTGGGGAGAATAAACAGGCGCCCGATATACTGACGCCAGTTCATTGATCAAATCTTGTAAGTAAGTCGCATCATCTTTTGCAGGAGTCAGCCAGATGGAGATCATTTAATTATGACCTGACCACACACTAATTATTGCCCCACTCTTCTGCCGATTCAGCAAACATTTTCTGCATTTTTTCTACTTCTTTCGCTTCCTTGCGGTCTTTAGACTTTTTCAATTTCGCTAGTCTGCTGTCCAAGGCACTGTAAAGATCAGCAATTCGACCGGCGCGCAGTGGTTCGTCATCAGCCATCTCCAATACATCTGCAAATTGATCGGCATTGCCATGACGAATAATTTGATCGGCGCATGTCCAGCGCACCCAGCGATGGGGATCATTAATATTTTCGGCAAAGAAATCAATTAATTCTGGATGATCTTTTCTATAAGAAGCAATACGGCTGAATATGGATCCACGCACATTATAGGGTGCCGCACCGTAAACAGCCAATTCCTTCAGTTTGGCTAAATTTGAGTCTGTTTTTTCTTCTGTCAAAATACTCAACGCTGTGCTGCGGATGGTTTCGCTATGTGATTCCTGCTCCATTGCCCAATCGAATTTTTCCTTTGCTTTTTCCAGATCCAGTTTAATCAGCGCTGAAAAAGCTGCACTTACGAGATAATCATTTTCCTCGTTATCCATTTTATCTTCAAGAAATGATTTAACCTCATCCGTATCATATTCCCGCAACGCACTGATTATAGACCGCTTTATACGATCATCCTGTCCCGCATAAGCCGCCATTAGTTCTGTTTCACCATTGCGTGGTTCCATGCTTCCGTAAGTATTGACCACTTGCCGGCGGACGTACCATTTCGGTTCATTTTCAAGAGCATTCACCAAGGCAGTGTGGATTTTTTTGGTGGATCGAGTGTCTGATAATTCACGCAGGGCCCAGATGCGGTCGTTCGGAGCGGGAGCATTTTGCAGTTGATAAAGCAGTTTATCTATCTTTTTCTCGAACGTCAATCGTTTAGGGATTTGCTGGCCTTCATCTACCACGACCATCAGTGGTTTCATTTCTGCCGGGAACGTGAATATATCCTCTTCCTTGTCAAAAAAGATCTCGTGGCGGTGAATATTGCCATCATCAATAACCACTGTCATGGGCAGTTTGAACAGAGAAGCACTTTCAACATCCTGGGTTTGTTTTAATGTGAGAGATACCAATTTGCTGCGGCGGTTGTAGCGATAGCTGGCGGTGATCTCCGGAATACCAGGTTTATAGACCCATTGATCGAAGAACCAAGCCAGGTTTTTCCCGGTGGTGACTTCAAACGCTTTTTTTAAGTCCGTGGTTTCCACGTTGTTGGCTGCGTTTGTTCTGGTATAATATTTCAACCCTCGGAAAAAGGCATCATCGTCTAAAATTCGGCGGATCATATTCAGAATAATAGATCCCTTGGCGTAAATATTGCTGTCAAATAATTCGATGGAGTTATAATAGTAAGGCTGCACCGTTGGCCGACGATAGGATCGATCCGCCCAGACCGTGGCACTCAAATTGCCCAAACGTTCATATTCTGCCAATTCGGGCCCGGTCTCGTGCTCTGTCCACAATAAATCCAAGTAAGTGGCAAACCCTTCATTGAGCCAGACGTTTGCCCAGTTGCGGGTAGTGAGGTAATCACCGTACCACTGGTGAGCGAGTTCGTGGGCCACAAGGCCGTCGCTGGAATGGATGGGACGGACATTTTCCGGATGCATGGTGCGGTCGGTCTGGTGTGTGTTGGTCACATTTTCCATTCCGCCCCACATGAAATCTTCAAGAATCGTTTGATCATATTTTTCAAAGGGGTAGCGCACCCCTGTAATGTCGCTGAAAAATTCCATCATGGCCGGTGTCTTGCCAAAAGAACGCAAGGCATCATCTCTATCGTGGTGCTGGTAGACCCAGTAATTCACAGGAATACCATCCCATTCATCTTCGATCTTTTTATAGTCCCCCACAGCCACTGATAATAAATAACTTACATTGGGAACGTTCTCCCGCCAGTGGAAAATGCGCTGGTCATCTTGCTCATTGACAGACACAAGTTCGCCATTGGAAATGGCAGAAAGAGGCTTATCCACTGTCAGTTTACATTCCCAGGTCATTTTATCGTTGGGATAATCGTGCATGGGCACCCAGAAATGATTGTCGGTGTCCTCGCCCTGTGTCCAGCCCTGGAGCTGCTTTTCAGGATAGCTTGAGTCGGGTCTAACAAAATAAAAACCCATTGTGGGATAGGACGTGTAATTGATCTTGACCGTGATAGTATCTTCCCAACTGTAGCTTTTATCAAGATCAATCCAAAGTGTTTGACCGTTCAGCTGAAAATCCAGGGCTTGGCCTTTTAAAGTAACGCCGTGGATGGTGGTGCGGTCAGAATCGAAAGATACCCGCTGGCAAGCGCTGGAAAAAGGTGTAAATGTATGGCTTACAGAACCACTGATGCGCCCTTCGGGAATATCCACCTCAATATCCAGGGACATGTGGAGCATATCCTTTTCTCTGTCCGGAGTAGAATGATAAGGCCTTTCAGGAGTAGAGAAAAGTATTGATGAAATACAAATGATTATTTTTATTCTACGCATTTAATCCTCTATTTAGTTGCCATTGAGAAGGCGGTGAAGATATAAAAATATACTTGATTAGTGCTATTATCTTTTTATTATCTAAAACTCAATGAATATTGGAGAAGAGTTTAAATCAATACTAATCTTTGGGAATAACCATAACCGGGCAACTGGCATGGTTAACGATACCTTCGTCAACCGAATCAAAAAAGTTTTTTTTGAATAAACTTTGTTTTCGGTGTCCAAGTATAAGCAAATCTACATTTTTAGTGACTGTAGCTATAGCTTTTGAAATATTTTCATCTTTTACTATTTTAATGGCAATGTATTTTGCTTCTTTTTCAAAACCATTTGCTACAAAGCGTTCACGGATTTCTTCTTCAGTGAATTCATGCGGGGAATCCATCATCATAGACATTTCTCCCGCATGGAGATCATTTACATGAACGACTGTCAAGTTAGCGTCCAATTGGTTTTTCAGTTCCATGGCTTTACGAATAACATCACCTTCGTCTCCTCTTCCGCAAAGAGCCAGTACAATGTTTTTATAACTCATTTTATTATCCTATTCAAAGTCTTCTAATAATAATTTTGCTTCCTTAATCTCAAACCGTTCTTCCACAAGTGATTCGGAACCTGGAGGTGTTGCTATTACAGATTGGACCAATTTCATTGCTTCATCTTCCCGACCATCTTTATATAATGCCCTGGCAAGGTAGTTTTTTTGTACTGGTGATGCCCGGCCTGTATTTACAGCTTTTTCTAACCAAATGATTGCATCATCATTATCCGGCCAGGAAAGAATAAAGGGTATATAGGGTGATTTATAATGAACTGCTCCCAGCATGAAGTAGCCTCCGCCGTTTTCATAGTTAGAATCCAATTCGATGATTTTTTCTGAATGATCCTTCATCAAATCGGCAACACCTTCTTTCGCTGCAGTCAAGATTCCGTACACTTCCGACCATTTTCCCAAACAAGTCAAATACCAATAACGCAGCGCAGCAGAATTGGGATATTTGGCAACCATTTTCTCTGCCAATGCTTTTCCCTTATTATATTCTGCTTTGCGATCCTCTTCATCTGTCAGGACGTATGTCCCCTTGTAATAATAGCACTTGAGTAAATATACAGCAGCTTCTTCTTCCTGCGCGTCGATTTTCATTATTCTCTCAAAATGACGGATTGCCTGATCAATGTTTTGAGATTTAGCTTCTGTTCCTACGGCACCTTTTGCTCTTGCATTGTAGATAGCAATACCATTATCCAAGTCAGAACTAAATGCGAAGGAAATTAGAAACAGGAGATATATTACGGGTTTCATCATAGACGAGTATACTGCAAATTTATGAAATAAAAAAACCCCGCATTCAGCAAAGTTTTTATAATGTTTGAAAAATTATTTCAGCAGCACCATCTTCTTGGTCTGGACAAACTCACCAGCTTGAATCTTGTATAGATAAACACCTGCTGCTACTACCAACCCCTTATCATTTGTTCCATCCCAAATAACCCTTTGATAACCGTTCATCCGTTCTCCATTGGCTAATACCTTCACCATCCTTCCCAGCATATCAATAATGAATATGCTTACAAAACTTTCATTAGGTAAAATAAAGCTTATAGTGGTAGTTGGATTAAAGGGGTTGGGGTAGTTTTGGTGGAGTATGAATTCAGCAGCCGTTAACATTTCATCTTCATTTGACAAATAAGATGAATTTAGACTGCCCGGAGAGCCGTACCCGGCAGATGCTGCCCAGCTTTCCGGCTGGGCATTGTCTAAGCTAGGATTGATCAGTTCCAGTGTTGGTCCATCGCCATCCGCTTCTTCAGGCCAGGGATCACTATCATCATACTCTACTGCATCCACTAATACACCGCTTGAATCGAATAATCTAATTAATTCTCCACCACCACTTAGCCCAAAACCTATATCTCCAACATAATTTTCAACTTCAGGGAAAAGATCTGCAAAAGCAGAGGAATTAGTACATAAAACTAGATACTCATCCGCTCCAAGAGATATATCCTCATCGATGGTATAGACATGATCATCATTTTCATCCTTGAACTCCCAAAGTCCAATGGAAATTGTTTCACTGGTGGGGTTGTACAACTCGACCCAGTCATCCGGATCAAATTCATCATCAGCTGAATTGTAATTAATTTCGTTAATCACTACTGCAGAACCTGAAGCTTCAAAGTCAACCGTATATTCATAGAATTCCTGTTCCGCTTTGCGGGGGTTGAGGATTAACGCATCAGCATTGCTGGCACGGATATAATATTTTACATGATCTCCGCTTTCATAAAATGGAATAACTGCTCCATAAACAGCATCATTTGCATCTCCATCATTATGCTGACCGTCATCATACATAGGTACGGATGTAAATTGAGCATTGAAGTCATTTGTGGTTACCATTAACTCAACTTCTGTCGCGCCTGAAACCAATGATTGAATAACGACATCTTCTCCTTGCACAGGATTTTCATTTTCTTGGATAATATTAATTATTTCAGGAGCTGTTTTTGCAATTTCGCTATGGCTTAACAAGTAGGGCAATCTGCCGGCTACGGTTGGAGTAATTCCGCACCAGTGGGCATCATCCGGAGTAATCAGGTAATTATCCACATTGTAGCGGAAATAATCACCTGAAATGAACGATGGAAATATATTTGGATATGAGTCAGCGTAAACCTCAATCGAGTCCTGCATTCTATAAGCAAGATCCTGGATATAATTCACATTGTAAATATCATCTATAATTGTACGCATATGTGCTGTGTAAATCTTTTTATTTAACGGAACATTGATGAGTTCGCTGAAAAAAGGCCGCTCATCATCATTTTCAAATAAAAATGGATCCCAATTATATATCCAGGAAACATCGCCGCCTAAATCAATCACCGTATTTATCATGGCTCCGCCAAATGTTTGATCCTTATCCCAGGGAATAACTTCAAACTGGCCGCTACTCGTATTGCGGTATAAATAATAATTATGTATGTAAAAACCATTATAAGCATCAAGATCGGGCATGACCTGTGAGGCAGCAAAAAACCACAACGCCCGGTCCACATTCAAAATAGTCTCGATGCTGTCAATCTCAAAATTCAATGTATAAATTAAATCCAATAAATCAGCCCAGCCCGATTCTGACTTTAATTCATAGCCCTTTTGGTATGCATAAATTGTGGAATCGGCGCCATACCAGCGCATATCCGGCCAGGCATTATAATTACTGCCATAGTGGAACTGGGGTTCGCACTTAAAAAATGTGCCTTCGTTATTTCCAAAGTGTTTGGTCAGAAAAGGTTTATTCACTGATTCCACTGCAATATATAATCCCAAATAGCTGTCATTTATAGACACATTCATATACCCGACTTCAGAAGTAGGCAGATAATACCCTTGAGTCATGTAACCGATGGATTCCCGAACAAAGGTTGGGTCAAAAATGGAATTTGAAAGCTTAACTTTTATATAGCCCAGCAGGTCCTGGTCATCATCAATCAAGTTAAAATCAATATTCAGGGGAAACTTGGGACTGCCCAAAACTTGGGTCCACCAAAATGTGGAATTTCCCTTATAGCGGACACCAACACTATCTAATGTATCGCCGTTGAAAACGACTGTGGCAAGTTCATAGGATTTATCATCAATTTCCCATTGAGCCTGCAAAATGGAATCATAATCAGAATTGTAGAATTCTATTTCCAGGGAGTGGACCTGGTAGGGATCAAACAACTCCTGGCCCAGGAGTATTGATCCTGTAAAACATATGGTTAATAGCAAACATATTCTCATAATCTGTTCTTGGCTCTTTTTACATATTGTGGTGTTAGTTAAGGTACGATGGGCATATAGTGCCGGTCAATGCCGACAGCGCCAAAGACGCCGATACCGCCCTCAATACCGAAACTGCGACCGGAACCGCCCTGTCCTAAAAACAGGCTGGAAAATTCCGGGTCCCCGGCATAGCGTATAAAATAATCAAAATAATTATTGTCCATGCTCATGAGGTTGATGAGCAGGTAATCCTCTTCCCAATCCAAAAACGGGTCATCCTCACAAATCTCCCGGCGGTAAGTCCAGGATGCTTCATCGGGACTGATGATCTCTTCCTGCCACAGCCCACAGGCATAATCCGGTTTACTATCCTCGTAATAATCATAATCGAAAAAATAGGCCAGTACATTGCCAGCGTTGATGATTTGGTAGTTATCGGCCATGGTTTGCCAGCGGATATCCATAGTTTGGCTAAGTTGAAATGTATCCGGTAATTCTTCTTTAATTAGCTGAGGTGCAGGGGGAATAATCGTTTCCCCATTCGCACTCAAGCCGCCTGGTGTGGTCACCGATAGGGTCCAGGTTTCTCCAGCCTGGGGCTGCAGATCATCACCGTTGTACACATAACCGCCAACGACAACGGTATCGTCCTCGCCCATTTCAAAATCAGTGTATTCGAATAGATAATCCTGCTGTCCGTTGCTAACGATCACTTCCGCATCGCGGACCACATAGCGGGAGGCATAATAGATAACAATGTTGCCGAAAATGGTATCCCGCATGAGTGTATCGGAAGCTTCGTCCATGGCCAGAGAGCGGTGCACACGAACTACGCTTGTCACCAGTGAATCTGTGGAAAGCAGGCCCATGATGTTCAGCACCGATTCGTGATCGGAGGTGACGTCCTCCCAATCCAGTTCCCGGTCAATGCTCATACAGGCAAATGAAAGAATACAGAAAAAACTGATAGAAATTAGACGCATTATATCTCTATCCTGTAACCGAAGGTTAAGAAAAATGGAAACATGGGTACTGCCGCCCGTTCCATGCCGATGGTTTCCCCGGTCAGCCGGTTGATCTTGTTCCGGTACTGGTAGGTCAAGGCATTCACTGTATTGGTCACATTGATCAGCTGGATATAGCGCTCATAGGGCAGACCTAAGAACGTTTTATTCTGTTTAAAACCAATGTCCCAACGGAAATATAACGGTAGTCGTTCTGAATTCTTACTGCCCACGAGAAAACTTTCCATACCATACCAGGAAGGCATATACGGGTCATGGTTTGCGTTCCATTGCTCATAGCGTCCTATGGGTGGGGTGAAGGGCTGCCCGCTGGCCACTTGAAGGGACGTGCTGAAATGAACACCTTTCAGGTAGGAACCTATGCCGCTGCTCCCTTCTTTATATAGCTCAACATCACCCACCAGGTTCAAGGTGTGGGTACGATCATATTTGGGATAGTACCAGCCGTATTTATCAATATGCCTCTTTGTCTCCGCGTAGGTGTAACCAACCCAGCCCCGCAGGCGCCCGGCAGTCTTTTTGTATAACAGTTCCAGGCCGTAGGCATATCCTCTGGTATCATAAAATTCGTTAAAGGGTGTAAAGCGCAGCTCATCCTGTTCTTCCTGGAATAGCTCACCCTGTTTCAAGGTGATCAGGTTCTCAAAATGCTTGTAGTAGGTTTCGGCCCGAAATAGCCAGTTCTCCTCGGACAGGTATTCAATGCCCAGTATTAGGTGGTCGGCGTAGGGCGCTTGCCGTTCAGCTGGGATGCCCAGCCAGAAGTCGATAATGCGCAGGGATTCATCCTCTGAATTGGCAATGGTCAGGAATTGGTGATAACGGCCAATCGCCAGTTTAAAAGACAGGTCTTGCCGCAAAAGATATTTCAAGCCAAAGCGGGGGTCGATGTACAGCGTGTCATGGAGGGAATAGTCCATAAACCGAGCCCCCAACTGCAATGCCAGGTTGGAGGTAACATCCCACTTATCCTGGAAAAATAACGACGTCTCCTGGGTTTGATCCTGCATCTGTAATGGATTCAGGTAAATGGTTGTGTCCAGGGTGGAATATTCCAATTCCATCCCCAGGTCATAGTTCACCCGCTTGATCTGCGCCCCGCCCATAAGCTGGTGGTTGGCCAATCCGTGCCAGGAAATTTCTGTTTCGATGGTCCGATCATCCACAATATCAAAGAAATCAAAGGAAAAGGCATCGCTGAAAGAGCCCAATTCATTGCCAGAAGTCCAGTTACCGGTTTCTGAAAAAGACATATCAAAATGGAACCGGTAGCGGCTGTTGGCCACAAATGTTTTTGCCACCAGCTGGGGACTAATGAGCCAGCGCCAGGTCAAACTGTTGGAATGGTTCCCCCAGGGCCAGTTGATAGCGAAGGTCGAACTACTATTTTCATAATAATCAGTCTGGATCTCATAACTCTCTGACTGATCGGTAAACTCAAAGTCCAGAACATCGTCGCCATAAAAACGGCTATAGGTGAGGCGGTGGTCGGGGTTTAAATCCAGGTTGATCTTGATCTGGTAATCGTAGAAATAATAGGGAAATTCGAAGCCGCTATCATCACCGGCCAGCCACAAGATTGCATTAAAAAATTGATCAAAATAGGTGCGTCTTCCGGCAAACATCCAGGAGCCTTTCATACCGCCGATTTTCGGCAGGGGGCCTTCAAGCAGGGCCTTGCTGGAAATGGCCGATATATTGGCAATGCCGTGAAATTCTTCCGTATTACCCTCCCGGTTAATCACATTTAATATGGCACCCATCCTACCACCATAACGAGCCGGAAAGCCGCCGGCGTGGAAATCCGCTTCCTTGATAGCATCAGTATTGAAAGTGGAAAAGATACCGCCTAAATGATAGGGATTATAAATGGTAATGCCATCCAGCATGACCAGGTTCTGGTCCGGCGTACTGCCGCGGACGTAGAGGGCACTGGAAAAATCATTCAGGGTCTGTACTCCCGGCAGCATCTGTACCGTGCGAAAGAGGTCCGGTTCCACAAAAGCTGGTGCCATTTCTAGTGTCCGAATATCAAGACTTACCCTGCTGGGTTCCACAAGCTGGCGCATTTTCTGGATCTCACCGAAAACATCCACTGCCTCCCCTTCAATAACTGTGGACCGCAGGCGAAAATCCAAGCGCTGGTTCTCGCCAGCAAATACCATGATGCTATCTGTAATTATCTCAAACCCGATAATGGAGACAGCGATCTCTTGCTCACCTGCTGGTACACCGGTTATGACAAAATACCCTTCCATGTTGGTCGCCCCGCCGATGTTACTATCTTTAATAAACACGTTAGCATATCCCAGGGGCTCGCCGCTGGCATCATCTCTAACGAAGCCACTTATAGTTGAAACTTGAGCACAAAGCATACTATGGAAAAAGAGAAAAAAAGCTCCAAGTAGATATAGAAATTTATTCATTATACAAAAAGTTTCTGTAGGCAATCTTGATAACAGCAAAACGCATGTCAATTCAGTTTGGATGTGATCCAGTTATCTACCTGTTTTTCAAGAATGTTCAATGGTAACCGGCCATTGGTGAGAACCACGTCATGGTATTCGCGAATATCAAAAGCATCGCCTAGTTCCATTCTGGCTTTTTCCCGCAATTCCAAAATCTTGAGCATACCTATTTTATAGCCCGTCGCCTGGCCCGCCATGACAATATGACGCTCAACCATTTTTACAGCGTCTGCTTCCACATTGGGTGTATTATTTACATAATAGGCAATCCCTTCTTCCCGGGTCCATTTTTTGGCATGGATCCCAGTATCCACCACCAACCGACAAGCTCGCCAGAGTTCCATAGCCAAACGGCCGAAATCAGAATAGGGATCCGTATAAAATCCGATCTCTTTTGGAATATATTCACTGTACAATGCCCAGCCTTCGCCGTAGGCGGTATACCAGCCAAATTTGCGGAACATGGGAATATCTTCTAATTCTTGGGAAATGGCTATCTGCATATGGTGACCGGGAATACCTTCATGATAGGCTAATGCTTCCATCTGATATTTTGGAATGGCTTTCATATCGTAAGTATTCACATAATACGTTCCCGGACGTGATCCATCCAATGCTGCACTCTGGTAAAACGCTTTCCCGGCAGATTCTTCACGAAATGCTTCCACGGGTTTCACCACAATGACTGCTTTGGGTTTGGTGATAAATAACTCATCCAGCGTCTCTCTCATTTCATCCACAATCCGGGTTGCCTCTGCAACATAATCTGCTCGTCCTTGGTCAGAATCCCCATAGAAATGCTGTTCATCCTCATTCACATGAACAAAGAATTCCTGGAGTGTTCCCGAAAAACCTACCTGTTTCATGATTGCACGCATTTCATCATGGATTCGATCTACTTCTTTTAATCCCACTTCATGGATATCATCCGCTGTCATATCTGTTGTGGTGATGGCAGCCAGGCGCGCATTGAAAAAATTAACACCATCAGGGAGATCCCAGACACCATCTGTTGGTGATGCCTCATTCTGGAGATCTTCAAAATATGCGATCAATTTTTCATAGGCTGGTTGGACCTGTTTGACCAGGGCATTCTCGGCCTGAACCAGTAATCGATCACGTTGGCGCTGCTTGATGTCCAGCGCATTGACCTTTTTCCTGAAATCCTCAAGGATCGTCCCATCAATCCCTGTGCTTTCAAACGGTTCATTAGAAATAACATTTCTACTATCTCGAAGGACATGAGGAAAAACAAATTCCGGTGGAATAATCCCTACAGCCCTGCGTTTTTCCAGGCCAATGATCGCATGCTTAAATAAGGTTGGAACTCTCTGTAGCCGACTGATATAATTTTCAGCATCGCGGATATTTTCCACCTTATGCATACTAATGAGATCCGCAGGTATACCGGACTGCAAACCGTGCATCTGGTTGAATGGATAATTATGGTAACGGTACTTGTGGTTGGCGATGCTGCGCTCGTGCTCATAGACGAACAAATCGTAGCTTAATCTTGTCTGTTCATCGAGATTAGTATAGTCTATGTTGTTTATGAGCCAGCGTAGTTCACGTTTTGTTCTTGCCAGTCCCAATTTAGAAGCTCGCTCTGAATTATCATCCCAGTGCCCCTGGGCCTCCTTAATTCCCAGCCACATCTTGAATTCAGGGCTACGGTCTACCCTATCCTGAAATATTTTTTCAAAAAAAGCATTAGCCTTTGCAGATTCATCTTCAACCTGCGGTTCTAAGGATGCCTTATTTGGATTAAGAAAGATCATTCCCACTGCTACAAGAAACAATACAGCGATGCCGTGTCGTTCATTCATGTGTTTACCTTTGAAAATTATATAAAAATAGCCCGGGAATGTAAACAAAAAATCGCCGCCCTGAAAATCAGAACGGGGATTTTCCTTGTAATATTATGTTATAGTGATCTATTGTTTTGTGTATTCCATATATGAACAGGAAGCCTCGATCCAATAATTACCAGCAGCCTGGCATGATGTCGCATCAGTAGAGCTTGTTTCCTCTCCATATGAATCCTCACAATATGCGGGATTTATAGCCGTAACAGAAAATGAATTACCATCAGATGCCATGGAAACATTTTGACTTTCGCCATTGATAGTTAATGATGTTCCATCAGAACTTTCTGACCATGTTGTATTTCCAGTTTCAGTCTCGCCCAATATAGATACTGTCATTTCAGCTGTGCCATCATCATTCAAAGTCATTGTCACTGACATTCCAAATGCTTGTACAAAGTCCCAGTTAGTGGAATCTAAATCACCTGTACAATCCGCATTTTCATATTCACCCATGAATGTTAAATCCCAGGTACCTACGAAGGCTGATACATCTTCATCTTCTTTTTCGTCTTCACAGCTGATGAAGATCATGAGCGGTATGAGCAGTAATAGTGCTTTTTTCATTTGTTCCCTTCCTTTCTGTCATTATGTTAATACTTTGTGAAATTTAATCAATATTTTTCATAATGATTTAATAAGGAGACATCATCTATAAGCATACTAGCGTATATCAATCTTGCTAGAGTTATCTCTTATTGCATAAGAATCCATAGTCAGTCTGCCAGAAGTATCAAAAAATACTGGTCCGGGTCTCTCATCATCTTCATCCCAATCTTCACGACAGTCTTTTTTCGCTGCGATCATTTCACTTTCATTATTAATCGTAACAACGGAGTCCCCATCATCTGTTCTATATACTATATCAACTGGATACTGGAGTGTGGGACGCTCTTCTGAATCTGGATTATCTTCGTACCAATCTTTAAGCTCTGCCCAGCCTTCTTCATCATCAGTTTCTACAGTAATAGACGATCCGTCTGGCATTGTAAATGTCACAGGATATAACATTCCAAAACATTTCTCTCTATTCCAATCTCTCCCGCGGTCACATTGACGATATAGTTCACGCATTTCATCATCATTGTTAATCGATACGATCTCACCATCAAAGGTGATATCAACGGGATACTGCAGAGATGGCTTCTCTTCTGAATCTGGATTATCTTCGTACCAATCTTTAAGCTCTGCCCAGCTATTTTCATCGTCACTGCTAACTGTGATAGTTGACCCATCGGGCATTATAAATGTTACGGGCAGCACAAGGTCAAAACATTTCCAATCTTCTTTCTCATCCCTGTCCCAGTAAAATTCATCTTTTCTACCGTCATCGTAGGGATCGAGCTTCCTACCTTTCATATTAAAATAGACTTCATTGCGACTGCCGGTTCTGTGACCCAAACCAGCCAGTTCTACTTCATATCCAAGATCCGATGCTACGCTTGCATCTGTACTAATATAATCATAAAAATCTTGTTCCACGACGGCCTGAGATTCGGCTGGTAACTCATTCATACTAATGGAAATTTTTTCAGCACTAATAATCGCCAGGATTAATTCATAGTCGTTACTTTCTTTGGACTTTGTGATATCAGTTTCACAACTGATCATAAATAAAAGAGCTATAGAAATACTGATATGTATTATTGTTTTCATTAATGACTCCTTACAATTATAATAAAGAAATTTAACATAAAAATAAACATTTCAACCGTCTTAATTCCAATTTCTTTTAATAAGTACAGGTTGCTGCTGCGGGGCTCTTGTTTGAATGGTTTTATTCAGGAATGTCATCAAAAATCGTTTTATATAAGTTTTTATTATGTTTTTTTGTTTGGATGTATGTATCAGCAATTAAAACACATATAATTGCTTTCATACTTTTATCAAAATTTAATCCTTCAAAATTATCATCATAATAAGCGTCCGATTCTGTGCCCATGGTATAATCTGAATTATTAAGCCCCATGGATCCGTAAGCAATCTGTGAAATCAACATTCCAGCAAGATAAATTCCGAAGCCTCTCTTCCATTTATGAACTCTATAATGTCCTGAAGTAGGAAGTATTCCTGTCCATAACATATTATTATAAGGATTAATTCTATGTTCTTCATATAATAACAATTTTTCTTCTTCTGTCATCATTTCAATTTCAACCTTTGAAGGTAAATCAGTAGTATGAGAAAACCCAAGTGAGAGTAGTAATACAATTAGTAATATCTTTTTCATCCCTTGCTTAAATCCTTTGGGTGGAGTTAGCTGCTATTGCAGGTCTTTTCCATCTCTTTCTGGGAAGATTCTTCTACCGTGGCATAAAACAAACAGTCATTGGTTACAATTTCCAAATCAGTGTTAACCATAAAAAACTGCATGGTTTGTTTGGCTAATACACTGCCATTTTTTCTCTCGATTAAATTATCGATTTGATCTTCACCTTGCTCATCAATCGCTTGTAGTGGCAGCTGCTGTCCATTTTCGCACCAGCCAATAAATTCCCCCGCCGGGATACACTGTCTATTAAACTTTTCTGCATCAGCTCGCAAAGTAATATCAGTTGTAGGCAAACGGTCATGAGAAAAGCCGATTGCTGCATCTCCAACTAATTCTATGCGAAAAGGATTTCGGTATATAGCAACCTGCCCTGCATGATTATCAAATATAAACTTTCTACTAACAAATTTATGTAATCCGTCCTTGGCCACCTGATGGGATG
>CEPV01024073.1_pt1 | contig 22680 bp, 15 predicted proteins | sample 530451 | NCBI WGS metagenome assembly CEPV01 (sample SAMEA2620097, study PRJEB7988) | marine metagenome | isolation source: saline water (ENVO:00002010), including
TAACACCATTTGTGACATAACTCTTAGACTTCTTAAATTCATTCTCATAAATCTTATCACACACAATTTTAACAGCTTTCTTTGAAGACTTTATGTCAGACTTTAACACAATCAACAAAGCAATTAAATCATGATAATATCTCATTTGTTTAGGATCTTTAGCAAAACTTGCAATAGTTGTTCCAACTTTATATTTTTTACAAATTTTAATATTTTGCATAATTCTTGATAATAACCTTGACCTTAGTTTACCTTTAACTAAAAGAATTTGACTAAAATCAAAACAAATTATCTTATTCCTTTTTTTGGCAATCTTACATAATACTTGGTCAAAACCAGAATTAACAAAATGAGTATGATCTTTTAAATTATTTAGTTCAAGATTACATATTAAATCAACATTTCTACTTTCAAATACTTTTCTAATTAAAGCATTTGACTTATATGAAGCATCAAACACAGAAAGATTAGATTTATTAACAACATTATTCATTTTATTTATAATAAGACCAACATTTAATTTGATTTTTGTAGTTTTTTGAAGATCTAAAATACCTTTAACAGCATTTTTAAAGGATTTAGAATCATATAAAAAACATAATTTATCATATTTTAATTTAGATGCAACTTTAATAAATTCTACTTCATTCTTGTTTGGGATAACCAAATCTATATGTTCTACCATATACTTAGAAAATAGTCCAGTATATATAAACTTTAACCAAAAACTATTTAAAACAGCAGTTTAAACATATATATAAAATGACAAATATTAAAGAAGAAATAGGTAAAGGAAACATACATTGTAAAATTATATTAGAAATAATTGGAAAACCAGAAGAACATGTTAAAAAATCATCAAATGAATATCTTGAAAAAATTAATAAAGAAGATAATAAAATCACTATTGTAAAAAAATTTATATCAGAAACAACAAAATTAGAAAAAGGAGAATTGTACAGCCTTTTTATAGAACTTGAATTATTAATAAAAGGATTTAGTAATTTATCTAAATTTTGTTTTGATTATATGCCTTCTTCAATTGAAATTTATGAACCAAATAGGATGGTTGTTGATGCAAACAAAATGTCAACATTATTTAATGATTTCCAAGAAAAATTACATAAAGCAGACTTCTTATCCAAATCATTAGCGCAACAAAATAGAATCTTAGGTACAAACCTTACAGCTATGGTTAAAAACTCATTAATAATTTTATTGAAAGAACAAGGAAGAACAATAGAAGAAATTTGTAAGTATACTGGTTTAAAACAAGAAGACATGTTAAAATATTTAGAAGAATTAATGAAAAAGGAAAAGATTAAACAAATTGGTGACAAATATTTTTACCAATTTTAGTATTGTTAAATAAAATGGAAGAAAACATAAAAAAAGTAGAAGCAGTGCTTTTCTCAATCGGTAAAAAGATTAAATTAGATGAATTATCAAGATTAACACAAATGCCAAACATTGATGATCTAAAAAGTGTTCTATATCAATTACAAGAAAAATATGAAAAAAACGATTCATCATTAATGCTTATGGATGAAGGAGAATCATGGAAATTAACTGTTAGAGAAAAATTTATGCCTTTAGTACAAAATATAGTTGCTGACACAGAAATCAGTAAAACAATAATGGAAACTTTGGCAGTAATTGCATGGAAATATCCTATTCTTCAAAGCGATGTTATTAAAATTAGAACTAACAAAGCTTATGACCATTTAAAAGAATTAGAGGAGATAGGATTTATATCAAGAACTAAGTTTGGTAGAACAAACAAAATAAAATTAACAGACAGATTTTTTACATACTTTGATTTACCTAATGATAAACAAAAAGCACAGAATAAGTTTGAAAAATTAATTCCTGACAGAATTAAAAGAAAACTAGAAAAATTAAAAAGAGATATAGATAAACAAGAAAAAGAATTAGTTGATAAAAAAGAAAATATGGAAAAACTAAAAGAGTTCAGAAAACAAGAAAAAGAACAGCAAGATAAATTAGATAAGGGTGATATTGGTTTGGATGAAGATAAAGAGAATAAAGAAGACAACACAAAAACAAATGAACAAGAAGAAGAAAAAGAACAGATAGAAATAGGTGACATAAACTTAGATGATGGTGCAGACCTTGAACTAATGGAAGACAAACAACAAGAAGTAATTGATGAAGAAGAAGGTGATGAAGAACTTAATCAACAAAAAAAAGAGGAAAACAAAAATGAAAACACTACTCCTTAAATGTCCAAAATGTAAGAATGATATGAAATACCAATCAAGAGATATGTCTTTAACAAAGAAAGTAAAAAGGTGCGTATATTGCGGTCGGTCATTCAAAGTATTAGGAAGAATTCTTAAAAAAGTGTAAATTTGCAACCAATTATAACCTTTATTACCTAAATCTAAGCTCATACTGATTTCCTTAAACTAAAGAATTCTGAACACACAACCCCTATAACCTAAGAATACAAACACAAGACTTATAAACATTAAAATTTTTCAATATATGTAGAAACAAGTTCTTAAAAACAAAAACAACTATGAAAAACAAAGAACCTAATCAAAATATTGAAGAAGATCAAGATAATCAAAAACCTAAAGAAAAAATCATAGCAAGAGTAATAGAAGATGAGATGAAAGAATCTTATCTAAGATATGCAATGTCTGTTATTGTATCAAGAGCATTGCCAGATGTAAGAGATGGCCTAAAACCAGTCCATAGAAGAATTCTTTTTGCAATGCATGAAATGGGTATGCTTCCTAATAAACCATTTAAAAAATCAGCTAGAATTGTTGGTGAGTGCTTTGTAAAAAATACATTAATTAACACACCAAAAGGCCTTATACCTATAGAAAATCTAAAAGTAGGAAACAAAGTATACACACAAAAAGGGATCAAAAGCATTAGTAATCTTTATGAAATGCCTAAAAAAGCTTTAATTGAAGTTAAACTTGAAAATGGTCTTAGTAATACAATTACAAAATCTCAAAAATTCAAGATATTTACTTCTGATTTGAAGATTAAATGGAAAAAAGCGTCTGAACTTAAAAAAGGAGACCATATTGTTTTAAAAAGTGTATATCCTAATATTAAAAAAGAAGTAAAATTAAGTTCAGGAAAAAGATTAAATGAAAATATTGCTTATACATTAGGATTTTTTTTATCTGATGGGTGGATAGAAAAAAAGACTGGAAGAATAGGATTTTATTCAACATCAAAAAATATTATTGAGAAAATAAAAAATGTTCTTAAAAAAGAATTTAATTATAAAACAAATATCCTTACGAAAAAGCCTTTAGGTTTTAAAGAAGGATATTATACAAGAATTGATAAATCCAAAATTATAAATTTTTGGATAAATAATTTTAAAATAAAAGATGTTAATGCTTCTACTAAAAGAATTCCTCAACAAATTTTAAGATCTCCCAAAAGAATAATATATTCCTTTCTAAGTGGCCTTTTTGATGGTGATGGTTCAATACATAAATCAAGAAATGTAATACATTATGGCTCAGTTTCTTATGAATTAATTGATAAATTACAAATTTTATTACTGTCTTTAGGCATTTTTAGTAAAAGATATGTAAGTACATCTAAAACTCATTTCATTAAAAATAGACAAATAAAAACAAATTATCCTTTTTACAATTTAGAAATTAGAGGAAAAAATTGTTTAGATTTATGCAAGAATCTTAAATTAAATGAAATAAATAAACAAAAAAAATTATTAACCATTAAATTCTCACTAAAAAAGAAGAACTTTTCAGAAAATATTCCTTATGCTTCAAAACATATATTTAGAGAGCTAAGTAAACATCATCTTGGTGGAGGATGGTATAAAGATACAAAAGGTAATAAATTTAGATTAGGGATTCAATACAATAAATCCTGTAAAATAAGGTATTCTAAAAACCTTACTAAAAGGCCCTTGGGAAAAGAGCAAATAATTAATTGGAATATACTTAAGAAATTAAAATTAATTGGTTCCCCTCTTGGAGGGATATTTGAAAATATAATTAAAGAAAATCTAATATTTATAAAAGTAAAAGAGGTTTTAGAGTCTCTTTCTGAAAAAACTTATGATATACAAGTTAAGGATGATCATGAATTTATAGCAAATGGTATGATATCACATAATTGCCTAGGAAAATATCATCCACACGGTGATACTGCTGTATATGATTCAATGGTAAGAATGGCTCAACCATGGTCATTAAGATATCCTTTGATTAAAGGACAAGGTAATTTTGGCAGTATTGATGGCGACAGAGCAGCTGCGATGAGATATACAGAAGCAAGATTATCAAAAATATCAACAGAGTTGTTAACAGATATTGAAAAACAAACAGTAGATTTTAAACCAAATTTTGACACAAGTTTAAAGGAACCAGTAGTTTTGCCAAGCAAAATTCCAAACTTATTACTTAATGGTTCTTCTGGAATTGCAGTTGGTATGGCAACAAACATACCACCACACAATTTAATAGAAGTTTGTGATGCAATTGATTATATAATTAATAATCCTGAAGCAGACATTAACACAATAATTGGTTTAGTAAAAGGTCCTGATTTCCCTACAGGTGGAATAATTATAGGAAGATCAGGAATTAAAGATGCATATTTAACTGGTAGAGGAAAAATTACTATAAGAGGTAAAACAAGCATAGAAGAAAAGAAAGATAAGAAAAAAATAATTATTCATGAAATACCTTACCAACTTAACAAATCAAGTTTAATAGAAGAAATTGCAGACAATGTTAAAAACAAAAAAATTATAGGAATAAGTAACATACGTGATGAATCAGATAAACAAGGTATGAGGATTGTTATAATTCTAAAAAAAGATATTAATCAAGATATTGTTTTAAACCAATTATATAAAAAAACAAGATTACAAACAACTTTTGGCATTAATATGCTTGCATTAGTAAATAATGAACCAAAAACTTTGAATATAAAACAAATAATTGAAGAATTCATAAAACATAGAAAAGAAGTTGTAATAAGACGTACAACTTTTGATCTAAAAAAAGCAGAACTAAGAGCTCATATTTTAGAAGGATTAATTATTGCATTAAATGATATTGATAATATAGTACAAAAGATTAAGAAAAGTAAAGATGTTAAAGAAGCAGTTAAAACATTAATTAGTGATTATAAATTAACAGAAACACAAGCAAAAGCAATTTTAGATATGAAATTACAAAAATTAGCATCATTAGAACAAGAAAAAATAAAAACTGAAAATAAAGAATTACAAAAATTAATTAAAGAATTAAAAGAAATATTAGCAAGTGATAAAAGGATATTTAATATTATTAAAGAAGAATTAACAAAAATAAAAGAAAAGTATGGTGATGAAAGGAAAACAGAATTATCAGATGAAGAGAAAAAGATAATAGACATTGAAGATATGATTAAAGAAGAAGATATGATTATAACAGTAACTCATCAAGGATATATAAAAAGATTAACCATAGATACTTATAAAAAACAAAAGAGAGGGGGTAAGGGAGTAATAGCTACAACTACAAAAGACGAAGATTTTGTAAGTGATTTATTTATTGCTTCAACACATTCATACATTTTATTTTTTACAGACAAGGGACAAGTACATTGGCTCAAAGTATATGAAATACCAATTGCTTCAAGACAAGCAAAAGGAAAAGCAATTATTAATCTTTTAAATATTAAAGATGAAAAAATAACAGCAATGGTACCTATTCGGGAATTTAAACAAGGAAATTTAATAATGGCTACTAAAAATGGAACTGTTAAAAAAGCAGATATAACTATGTTTCAAAAACCAAGAAAAGGTGGAATACGAGCAATAACATTAGATCAAGATGATCATTTAATAAATGTTGTAAAAACAGATGGAAATAAACAAATATTATTAGCTACTAAAAATGGTATGGCAATAAGGTTCAAAGAAGAAGATTTAAGATCTATTGGAAGAACAGGTAAAGGTGTTAGAGGAATATATCTTAAGAATGATGATAAAGTAATCGACATGATTGTTGTTGATAATAATAAGGATATATTTACAGTAACTGAAAAAGGATATGGAAAAAGAACAAAGATTGAAGAATATAGAATTATTAATAGAGGAGGAGTTGGAGTTATTAATATAAAAACAGATGAAAGAAATGGTAAAGTTATAGGTGCATGTAGTGTTCAAGAAAATAATGAAATAATGTTAATAAGTAAGAATGGTATAATGATTAGAACACCTGTTAAAGGGATTTCATGTATAGGAAGAAATACAAAAGGTGTAAGAATTATGAGACTAAGTGATAATGATAAACTAGTAGCAATTACTAAAATAGTACAAGAAAATAATGGAAATGGTAATAAAGAAGAAACAAAATGAAATCATTATTAATAACACATCCAGGAATTGAAGATATTTCTCAATTAGAAGTTAAAGAATTGATTAAAAAAGATACAAAAATAGATGCAAAACAACCAAGTGTAATAACCTTTGAAACAAACAAGTATGAAGATTTAGTTAAAATTGCATATAAATCACAAAGTATTTCAAAAATTCTTATCTTATTAGATCAAATAAAAATCACAAAAATAAATGATATTAAAAAATTAAAATTTGACATAAAAGATTGGATTAATAAAAAAACTAGTTTTAAAGTAAAATGTAAAAGAATGGGAAAACATAGTTTTAATAGTAAAGAAATTGAAGAAGAAATAGGTGGGTTATTTATTGATAAATACAAATTAAAAGTTAATTTAACAGAACCAGATATTATAATTTTTGCATATGTTTATAATGAAAATTTATACTTAGGGATAGATATAACTGGAATGAACCTTAGCAAAAGAAGTTATAAAATATTTCATCACCCAGACTCACTAAAAGGAACTATAGCTTATGCATTAACAAGAATATCTGGATATAAACCTAACAAAAAGATAATTAATCCTTTTTGTAGTGATGGAACAATAATTATAGAAACAGGATTATTTGCATCAAACTTCCCAGTAAGATTTTTTGAAAAAGAAAAATTTTTATTCAAAGAATTAAAACCATTTTCACATATAGATTTTGACAAATTATTCAAAAAATTGGATTCAAATATTAAAAAAGATAAATTTCAAATTATAGGTAGTGAATCATTATTAAGACATATAAACTCTTGTAAAAAAAATGCAAAAATTAGTGGAATTGATAGGAATGTCGAATTTAGAAGATATGATATTGAATGGTTAGATACTAAATTTAATAAAAACGAAATAGATTTTATAATAACAAGAATAATTGAACCAGGAAAATTCTTTGACAAAAAAAAGATTGAAAAAATATATAAAGAGTTTTTTTATCATACAGAATTTGTATTAAATAAAAATGGAAAAATGATTATATTATCAAGAAAAAAAGATTTGATAACTACAAAAGCAGAAGAGTTCAAACTTAAAGTTAATATTAATAGACAATTACAAATAGGCGATTCTAATTATTATGTTTTAGAAATTAAGAAATAATAAAAACACCAATAAAATATAATAATAATAAGTAAATTAAAATAAATCTAAATAATAAATAAAATAAAAAACAAAAAAAATTAATACTTTCTTCTTTTCTTACCTTTAATAACAACAGCCATTATCATAAAAATAACAATACCTAATAAAATAACAGCTCCAGATATTAATAAAGCAGTTTTCCATGAATCATGTGATCCAGATGATTTTATTGTTTCTTTAGGAACAAATTGTTGAGAAACTTGTTCTTCAGCTTGTTTCAATGCTTGTTCATAAGCACTAACAGGTAATTTTTCTTGTTTTTGTTGAACACAACCCTTAACATCAAGATTAATTGTCCGTGTATCAGATACATCGTCATCATCATCAATCACATTAATAATTAAAGGATATGATTTAATTTTTGTACCTTTAGGTATTTCTAAATAAAAACTATGTGCAAATTCTGAATCTTCATCAAAAACATCAGTTTCTAAATCAGGAATAAACCCATACCTTTTATTTATTCTTAAATCATGATTAATAATTTCTATTATTACATCTTCTTCTTCTTTCCCACCAAAGTTTTGTATTTTAGTATCTAAATATGTTGATTTTATATCACAAGAAATTTCAGAAGGTTCTAGTTCAGATTTTATTATTCTTATATCATGGTCTTCTTTTTCAATAAGAAGTATTAATTCCCATTCATCTTCATGTTTTGTACCATATCTATCTTTACCACTAGCTGTTACTTCAACTTTATATCCAGATGATTTTTCATTAACTTCTAAAGGTATATCAAATTCCAAAGTTTCTTCTTCAGTTTCAGTAGGATCTAAATCAAATGATTTAGCATCTTCATGAATATCTTTTTTACCATCATTAAGTATATCTATAACTCTTATATCAACATCAATATTTCTTATTTCTTGCCTTTCATTATCTTCATCTTCATAAAGATTTTCAAGTTCAATTGTAAATTCTAACTTAGATTCAGGTTTAATATCATCAACCCTATCAAGATTACTAACAAAATATTCATCATCTTCATCATCTACTTCAATACTTAATATTTGTAATTTTGAAGGTGCTTGCTTATAAAATAAAGTTTTCACAGGATCAATTTTGTCTGCAGAAATACTTAATTCAGCAACTTTTGTTCTTGTTGTTTTTTCACTTAAAGAAATATATGTTTTAACAAATATATTTTGAGAAAACCCTGGTTCTAAACTAAATGTAGACAAAGCATCTGAATAACTTGCTGAATCTAGCCTTATTGACATATTTTCATCAGATTCTAAACTTAAATCCAAATTAATATTTTCCAAAGTGCCATTACCAATATTTGTTATAGTAAACTCTTTTTCCTGTTCAATACCTCTTTCACCATCAAATAGAACTTCAGATACAAATTCTATTTCATAACTATAATTAGAAGCTTCTTGAGCAATAACAAGACTACAACTTGCTATTACAAATAAAACAAAAATCATTAAATTTAGTTTATTTTTCATATATAATCATCTCCTATTATTTTCATTTATTATATTGCACATTTTAATGTATAAATAAAATATAATCAATTAATACAATAAAATAAAAAAATGTATATAAACATTTCCATAGTTATAAACATTGTTTTATAGACTATATTTTAGAGTAAATATAACCCAAATCATATAAAGTAATATAAAATAATATCAAGAAAAATATAAATTAAAAAAAGAAAATAAAAAAACAAAAAAACTAAACAAAGAACTTAATTACTAACAATACTAATATTGCTAATAATAAAACTCCTACAATTACTAATAACACAGTGTAACCAATTGAATCTGAAAATCCTTGGTCTCCTATTACAACTTGTCCTTGGATACCTGTTTGTGTTGAATCAGTTGTTTGACTTGTTTGATCACCAGTACTTGTTGAAGGTACATATTGATCAGTTGTAGTTGAAGTTGTGTCTGTAGTTGTTGAAGTTGTGTCAGTTGTTGAAGATTGACTAGTTGATTCCTTTATTGTTAATTTAGTTTCAGCTCTGTCACTTTCATCATCTGAGTTATAATAAGATTTCATAACACAACTATGTTCCCCAACTTTGTATGAATCTTCTACTTCAAATGTAAAAGTTGTTTCATAGTCAGCTTTTGAACCAAGTAAATTATCTCTTAACTTAGGAATATCATTTTTATCATATATTTTTGTTATTCCTAAAGATTTACATTCAATAAATACAGCAGGTTCTTCTTCTTTCTCTTGACCCATGTTAAGGATTTCAAATTCTAATCTTGCAGTATTTCCTTTTTCTACAACAGCATCCATAAATCTGAACTTAGTAATTTCTATGAAATTTTCTTCTTTTTCAATTTCTAATGTTGCTGTCCATTGGAATCTATGTTCTGCACGATTTTTGTCAGTACCCCAAACATCAATGATAACTTCATAACCATCTTCTTTCTCATTAATTTTTTTAGGTAAAGTGAATTTAATGTCTGTTTCTTCATTATCTCCAGCATCTATAGTTCCTAAAGAATCTTTTTTGTCCATATCTTTATTATCATTAACATCTTTCAAAGTAATCTCTACTTTAACACTTTTCATTTCAAGTTCTTTTTCAGAATCTAAACTTTCTGAAAATAAGTTGTCAATACCTACAGTAAATACTAATTCACTTCCTGGAAGAACTCCACCGATTGTTCCACCATCACCGAATTCAGTTTCATCTCCAAATTCGTCAGGTGAATCAAATGTAACTGAGATTTCATTATCTTCAATTTCAAGCATAGTTCTTGTTTCTAGTTCAAACTGAGTGATTGTGTTTTTACCTAATTCTGCTGATTCAATAACTATATCACCAATATCTTTTACTCCTGAATCTTGATCTTCTGGAATAAAAATTTGAACATTGATATTTTCACTATAACCTGGAGCTAATGTGAATTCTCCAATTAAATCACCATATTCTGCATCATCTTCTTTCTTAAACTTGATTTCATAATCTTCTCCAACATTTAAAGCTGAAACAGTAATTTCTGTTATAGTTTCATCTCCATCATTTAATATTGGAAACATAGTACTTATGATTTCATTTCTTTTCTGACTTGAACCACCTAAATCTAATTCTTCAGGAATGTCTAATGATTCTGTTGGTTTTTGTAGTTCTATTTGTAAAGGTACTTGTAATGTTTGACTATTTCCATAAGTAATAGTTATTGCTCCATCAGCAAGTTCACCTGTACCATAAGTTCCAATTGGTTGATTAGCAGGTACTCCTGTTAATGTAGCAGTTATTGTAGTACTTCCACCATATGTAATTGGTTCTGTTACAGCTGAGAATGATAATACTCCTGTTAAAGCTAAACTATGATCATCTGAATCTTTTATTGAAGCAGGTGCAGTAATACTTATAATTGAAGTTGCTGCATTACTATTACTAACAATTATAAAATCATCTGAACTTTCTAAACCTGTTAACATATCTTCTAAAATAATTTTATTACCACTAACAACAACTTCGTGTCTTTGAGGTACTGTAAATGTAAAAGTTTCAGTATCGTCAAAAGCAGGATCAGTTGTATATGTTTTTATATCTCCTGAATAAGTTCCAGCATATGCTTTTGTTGGAACAGCAACTGTAAAATCAACAGTTTCTAATGCATCATCATGTGCTAAACTTGCAATTGATGCAGGTACAAAAGTTAAAGTTGTAATTTTTGCTTGATCTATTGCAGTAGAAAATCCTTCTCCAATATCAAACCTTATACTTGTTAATGGATCACCACTTGTTGCAGTATTATCAACAGTAAATGCTCCTACTCCTGAACTACCATCAGTAATGTCTCCTAAATCAGTTGTTCCTGTTGCCATATCAATATCAGCACTAACTGAAAAAGCTAATGCAAATAAAATAACAAACAAAAACAATGTTTTTATTACTATATTTTTATTTAGTTTCATTTTATTACCCCTATATTTAGTTTTCTAATTATCACATTACAGAGCTTGTAAACCCTGAATTTCAACACCTCTATTTTTTCATTAATTATTCTGGAGTAGTCACAAACCCTATATAAACCTTACCATTTTACAACCTATATATTGTAGTATATAAGTTATTATATATAAATAGCACAAACCAAAGGCTAGGAATGTCAAATTTAGTGTTTTCAAGCATTGTAGGAACGTATGTATTTAATGATAAGTTTAAAGTAATTGATAAAGCAAAATCTAATAAAATTGAAAAACTTATTAAAAAACACAAAATTGACCAAAAAAAGCTTAATATCGAGGAAAAAAGACAAATTTTGGCTTATTTGAAAAATAAAGACTATTTTAAAGAGTTTATAAAAGAAAATAAACAAATAACAAAAGAAAAATTAATAAAGAGTATTAATGAAGAAAACCTAATCATTCAAACAATAAATAATATAGAAGAAATAGAAAAATGTACAAATATGCTTACTAAAAGACTCAGAGAATGGTATTCATTATATTTACCTGAATTAGACAAAGAAACTGAAAAACATGAAAATTATTCAGAATTAATACTTAGAAAAAATAAAACAGAATTATTAAAACAATTAAAAATAAAAAAAGAACAATGTTTAGGTAAAGATCTTGATAAAAGACATGTAAATGAAATAAAATTCTTAGCAGGTGAAATATCTAACCTATTCAAATTAAAGAAAAAACATGAACTTTATCTTGAACAATTAATTTTATCATACATGCCAAACACACAAATAGTTGCAGGTACAATGATAGCAGCAAAATTACTTTCACATGCAGGATCCTTATTAAGATTCGTTGAGTTCCCATCATCAACAATACAATTATTAGGTGCAGAAAAAGCATTATTTAGACATTTAAAAACTGGAGCAAGATGCCCAAAACATGGACTTATAATTTCACATGAATTAGTTACTAGAGCCAAAAATAAAGGAAAAATGGCAAGAATCTTAGCAGACAAAATATTAATTGCTGCAAAAGTTGATTATTTTAAAGGAGATTTAATTGGTGATAAATTAAGAAATAAATTAGACAAATTAAAAATATAAATAATTATAATTAAAAAACAAACCTAATCATAACCACTTACTAAACTAAGGGTGGGTGGTTGGGGGCGGTAAGTGGGCAAAATGAAACAAACAGAACATCCCAAAATATTCGAAGACAGGGGAAGATTTTACACAATCAACTTAGTTAAAGGTGTAAAAGTGTATGGAGAAAGATTGTATAAAGATAGAGGAGTGGAATATAGACAATGGGATATAAAAAAAAGTAAACTTGCAGCTGCAATTAAAAAAGGCATTAAAAAAACAGGATTTAAACAAGGAGATGTAATACTTTATTTAGGAAGTGCATCAGGAACAACAACAAGTCATGTATCAGATATTGTAGGTAATAAAGGACTAATTTTTGCATTAGAATTTGCACCAAGAGTTATGAGAGATATGTTATTTATGTGTAAACAAAGAAAAAATATAGCACCTATTTTAGCAGATGCTCACCAACCAGAAAAATATAAAGATAAAATGTGTATGGTTGATTTTATATTCCAAGATATTGCACAAAAAGACCAAGCAGAAATATTCATTAGAAATTGTGATTTATTTTTAAAAAATAAAGGATTAGCAATGATTGCAATAAAATCAAGAAGTATAGATATAACAAAAAAACCAAGACAAATATACAAAGAAGTAGAAAATAAATTAAAAAAAAATCTAGAAATAATTGATTTTAAAACTCTTGATCCATTTGAAAAAGATCATTGTGTGTTTTTGTGTAAAAAAAGATAATAAAAAAATAACAAAATGAAACAACATAAATTATCATTATATAATACATTATCAAGAAAAAAAGAAGTGTTTGAGCCAATAGTTTCTGGAGAAGTTAAAATTTATACTTGTGGTCCAACAGTATATAATTATGCACACATAGGTAATTTTAGAGCATATATTGTAGCAGATATTCTTAGAAGATATTTAAAATTTAAAGAATTTAAGATTACACAAATTATGAATATTACAGATATTGATGATAAAACAATTAAAAGTTCACAAAAAGAAAAAATATCATTAAAAGAATTTACACAAAAATATACTAAAATATTTTTTGAAGATATTAAAACATTGAATATAGAAAACTTTGAAAATTATCCAAAAGCAACTGAACATATACAGGATATGGTTAATATAATAAACAAATTATTACAAAAAAAAATAGCATATCTTGGTGAAGATAATTGTATATATTATAGTATTAAAAAATTTCCAAATTATGGTAAATTATCAAAATTAAATATAAACCAATTAAAAGTAGGAGCAAGGGTTAAGCAGGATGAATATGAAAAAGAAAATGCACAAGATTTTGCTCTTTGGAAATCTTGGGATAAAGAAGATGGAGATGTTTTTTGGGAACCTGAATTTTTTATTAATGGAAAAAGAACAATAGTTAAAGGAAGACCTGGATGGCACATTGAATGTTCTGCAATGTCATCAAAATATTTAGGTAAACAATTTGATATCCACACAGGAGGAGTTGATTTAATTTTTCCACACCACGAAAATGAAATTGCTCAAAGTGAAGGTGCATTCAATAAAAAACCATGGGTTAAATATTGGATACACAACGAACATTTATTAGTAGATAATAAAAAGATGGCAAAATCATCTGGAAATTTTTATACATTAAGAGATATTATTAAAAAAGGTTATTCAGGATATGAAATAAAATATTTATTATTAACAGCACATTATAGACAACAGTTTAATTTTACATTTGATGGATTAGAATCTTCAAAAATATCTTATCAAAGACTAAAAAATATAATAAGAGATTTAAAACAAGAAAAATTAGAACTAAAACAAAACACAAATCAAGAAATAAATGAATTATACTTAACAAAGTTTGAACATGCTCTTGATGACGACCTTAACACTCCAAAAGCATTATCAATTATGTGGGAATTAATAAGGGATAAAGAAGCACAAGGAAAATTAAAAACAATTGAAGAAATGGACAAAGTTTTTGGTTTAAATTTATTAGAAGATGAAGAACAAATAAAAATACCAGATGAAATAAAACAATTAATAGACCAAAGACAGCAAGCAAGAAAAGATAAAAATTTTACAAAAGCAGACAAAATAAGAAACGAACTAAAACAAAAAGGAATAATTCTCGAAGATACAAAAGATGGAATTAGATGGAAAAAGGTTAATTAATTTAGTCACTTTTTTCCTTACCAAATATTTCATAAGATCTCATAAGAACATGATATAAATTCTCTAACCCTCCTAAAAAATCTTCTAAAAGATCTATACTTGCAAAATTGCCTCCAGAAGGTTTAGCTTTTTTATAAAAATGTAATTCCTCTTTATCTAAATCTAAACCAGAAACATCAAAAAGTTTTTCCCTCACAACAGAAACACCCTTAGTTTTACCGTAATCAATCAACTTATCAACCATTTCATTTGAAGCATTTGATGGATGTATTGGATAATATGTATGTGCAAAAGCTTCACTAATCAGATTATCAGTAAAAGAACAAATAATATAAAAAGATTCATTTTTATATTCAATAACTGAACAATGTGCAGTCATAGAATCATTAAAATTAGATAATTTTTTTTTATAACAACAATCACCTTCATCTAATTTATCAGAAAACTCCTTTAAATTTAATTCTCTCAAATTCACTTCTTCTCAACCTCTCCCAATTCAATCCCTAATATCATGGGATAATTTTCACATTTAATACTTACTTCTTGATCAAAAACAATTGCTTCAGCATGTGTTACAGCTTTAATATCTTCAATAACTTTCATCAAAGCAACTTTGTGTTCTGGTTTTTCACATTTTATAACTAATTTTTGAAGAGGAGTTTTTAATGAAACTTTATTATCAGATTTAAATTTACGAACAATTCCTATAACTTCTATTGCTAAATCACCAGCCAATTCAGCATCTTCATCAATCATTGATTCATCAACTTCTGGCCATTTAGAAACATGGATACTCTTTATTTTTTCTTTATCTTTAAAAAATAATTGATAAACTTCTTCAGTTATAAAAGGTATAAATGGACTATAAAGTTTTAAAATACTTAACAAACCATTATATAAAGTATATTGTGCACTTTTTCTTTCATCATTACCTCTAACATCAGGATTATACAAACGATCTTTAACAACCTCTAAATAATTATCACAAAAAGTATGCCAAAATAATTTATCAGTTTCAAGTTTAGGTCTAGAAAACCTATACATTTCAAACCTACCTGTTGAAAATTTAATTAATTTATTTAATTTGGATAAAAACCATTTATCAAAAGTTAATAATTCTTGTTTTGACAAATCATAATCTTCTAAATGCATAAAAACAAATTTAGATGCGTTCCAAATTTTAGTTACTGTCTTTTTTCCTGTAACAACATCTTTTTCAGAAAAACCCAAATCTTCTCCAAGTTTGTTTCCTCCTGCCATAAATCTTAATGCATCTGCAGAATATTTTTTAATTATATCTCTTGGTTCAATAACATTTCCTTTTGATTTTGCCATTTTTTTTCCTTTAGGATCTAACATCCAACCATTGATAAAACAATGATTCCAAGGTTTCATATTAAAATGTAATTTACTTTTTACAACAGTATTAAATAACCAAAATGTAATAATGTCATGACCTTGTGGTCTTAAATCCATAGGATTATTTCTTAATTTTTCATAGATTGGTTTATCTTTAAATAATTCAATAACAATTGTAGGTGTTAATGATGATGTTGCCCAAGTATTAATTATATCTTTTTCACCAATAAATTCAGAACAATCACATTTTGGACACTTTTCAATTGGTGCTTTATCCTCTGTAGGATCTACAGGAAGGTCTTCTTCCTTAGCAAAAATAATCTCATCACAATCTTTACAATACCATACAGGAAATGGAATTCCAAAAGGTAATTGACGAGAAATACACCAATCCCATGCAAGACCATTAACCCAATTATCATATCTATTTTTCATAAATTTTGGATGCCATTCTAATTCATTACCCCATGCTAACATTTTATCTTTTAAATCAAGATATTTGATAAACCACTGTTTAGAATGAACAAATTCCACAGTTGTTCCACACCTTTCATGAACATTCACAATATGAGTTATTGGTTTTTGATCTTTAAGCAAACCTTTTTCCTTTAAATCTTTAATAATTTCTTTTCTTGCATTATCTATTTTCATACCTTTATATTTATCAGCTATATCAGTCATTAAACCATTATTACCAATTGCTTTTTTAATTGATAATTTATGTATTTTTTGCCATTCCATGTCTGTTTGGTCACCAAAAGTACAACACATAACAATCCCTGTACCTTTTTCAGGATCAGCTCTTTCATCTTCTAGAATTGGTACTTCAAAATCAAACAAAGGAACTTTTGCTTTCATACCTTTAAGATTTTTATAACGTTTATCATCAGGATGATAAAAAACACCAACACAAGCAGGTAATAATTCTGGTCTAGTTGTAGCAATTATTAAATCTTTATCACCAACTTTAAAAACAATATTATTAAAGTGTGAAGCAACTTCTTTATCTTCGCATTCAACTTGTGCAATTGCAGTTTTACACTTAGGACAATAAATAGCAGGAGCTTCAACTCTATATTCCCTACCTTTTTTATATAAATCAATAAAAGATTTTTGAGAAATTTTTCTACAATGAGGATCAATAGTTGAATATTTTACAGAAAAATCACAACTAACACCTAACCTTTTCCAATCATTTGTATAACTTGGTTTAAGTTCATTGTTTAAAGTATCTAAACATAATTTAGTAAACTCTTTTCTATGCATATCTGTTGCTCTTACTTTTTTTAATTTCTCAATAAGTAATTTTGTTGGAAGGCCATTATCATCTGTACCAAAAGGTTGTAAAACATTAAATCCTTTCATACGTTTATATCTTGCAATAAAATCTTGTTGACTATTTCCAAAAGCATGACCTATATGCATTTTACCAGATACAGTTGGAGGTGGTGTATCAATAGTGAATAAAGGTTTATCAGAATCAGGGTCAAATTTGTAAATATTTTCATCTTCCCAAAACTTCTGTAATTTAGGTTCCTCAACTTGAGGATCATATTTCTTAGGTAATTCCATATTATATAGAGTAGGTTAAATAGCATTTAAAAAACTATTGTTTAATATATATAACTACATATAACAAACTTTAATAAACATTAAATTATACCTTTTAATTATGGCAAATCAACCTTGGACTAAAAAATATCAACCAAAATCTTCTAAAGAAATAGTTGGACAAAATAAAGCAGTTGAAAACTTAAAATATTATATAAATAATTATAAAAAACAAACAAAAAAAGGAATTATTCTTTATGGAATGCCAGGGAATGGGAAAACTTCATCAATATATGCATTAGCAAATGAATTAAATAGGGAAATGATAGAAATTAATGCTTCAGATTTTAGAAATAAAGAACAAGTAGAATCATTAATAGGGAATGCATCGCAACAAAGGTCTTTATTTATGAAAGAAAAAATAATTTTATTTGATGAAATTGATGGTTTAAGTGGAAATAAAGATCGAGGTGGAATTTCAGCAATAACTAAAATAATTGGAAAGAGTAAATTTCCAATAATATTAACAGCAAATAACCCATATGATAAAAAATTATCAACTTTAAGAAAAAAATCTGAAATGATAGAATTTAAAACATTAGCATATACATCAATATATAATTGTTTAAAAAAAATATGTAAACAAGAAAAAATAGAAATTGATGAAATCACATTAAAAACTTTAGCAAGAATACAAGGAGGAGATTTAAGAGGTGCAATCATTGATTTACAATTATTATCAACAAATAAAAAAATAAATACAAAAACATTAGAAGAATTATCATCAAGGAACCAAAAACAATCCATGTTAAAAGCTTTGATAAAAATATTAAAAAATTCAGACCCCAAAATAGCAATTTCAGCATTAGATGATGTTGATGAAGATTTAAGTAAATCATTGTTGTGGATTGATGAAAACTTACCAAAAGAATACAAAAACCCACAAGATCTTAACAGAGCATATAATTTCTTATCAAAATCAGAAATATTTAATTCAAGAATTAGAAAATGGCAATATTGGAGATTATTAGTTTATTTTAATATTTTAATGACTTCAGGAGTTGCTGTAAGTAAAGATAAAAAATACGACCAATTTATAGTTTACAGACCTACAACAAGAATTTTAAAATTATGGAGAGCTAAAATGAAAAATGCAAAAAAAAAAGAAATATCTAAAAAAATATCCAAAAAAATGCATACTTCATCAAAGAAAGTATTAAAAGATGTCTTACCTTTTATTAAAATAGGAGTTCAAAACAACAATAAATTTACAAATGAATTAGTAAAAGAATTTAAATTAAATGATGATGAAATTAATTACCTCATGTCACCTTAATTATATCATAAAAGAGTTATATTAATTATACATATATAGATAAATTTATATACAATTTAAACAATCAATATATTATAATGAAAAATAAGTTGGTGATATATTCAATAATATTTTTAATTTTAATTAGTTCTAATTATTGTTTATCAAATATACAAATAGATGAAAACCTTAATGAAAAATATAATTTAGGAGATATGTTGACTACATCTGGAAAATTAATATTTAATGAAAACATTTTAGCAAATTTTAAGATAAAACTGGTTTGTTCTGAAGAAGAAACTCTATTAATGACTAAAATATTTAATATTAAAGAAAATGTAGAAAGTAGTTTTAAAGAAGAATTATTTATTCCTTTTTTTTATGAAGATATTTGTCAATTTAAATATGAAATAATTGAAAATAACAAAACAATTAAAGAAGTTTATTCTAATGAGTTTAATATTGTAAAAGAATTAAATGTAAATATAAGTACAGATAAAAAACAATTCCAATTAGGAGAAAGCATCATCTTAAAAGGAATAGTATTTAACTTAAAAAATGAAAAAATTGATGGAAATGCTTTGATAACAATCAAAAAAGATAAAGAAACATATCAAGTTTTTAGTTCTAAAATAAACCAAGGGGAATTAGAAACAGAACTAGGACCAATATTTATACCAAATGGAAATTATGAATTATCAATCAATATAAGAGATATTTATGGTAATGAAAAAATAATAGAAAATATAAATTTTGAAGTTATAACTAAAATTGATTTTAAAACAACAATAAACAAAGAAGAATTTTTACCAGGAGAAAAAATAGAAATTGAAGGTATAATTGAAAATCTAAAAGAAATTTCTGATAATTTTAATTTAAAAATAAGTTTAAATGAATATATAGAAGAAGAAGTAATAAAACATGAATTTCATCATAAATTAAAAATACCAAATAATATACAATCATATGAAAATGAATTAATTGTTGAAATTTTTGACAATTTTGGTAATAAAGGAATAAATAAACATAAAATAAATATAATTCCTATAATTACTACAATAAACCTGGAAACAGATAAAAAAGAGTATATTCCTAATGAAGAAATATTAATTTCTACTAAACTAAAGGATCAATCAGAAGAAATAATATATGATGATATAATATTAATAATAAGAAAGAATTTATTTAAAATTTATGAAGAAACATTTAATTCTAAAACACAAATTAAATATAAAATAGATGAAAATTTAAAAAATGAAGAATTACAATTAATAGTTAAATATGATAAATTAAGTGATGAAGAAAATATAAAAGTATTTGTTTTTGAAGAAACAGAAGAAAATATTACAAATAAAGGAGAAAACAAAATAACTGGAAATATAATTAATGTGATGGGTGATAATCTCAACAAATTAGGATATATATTAATAGGTGTCATTCTATTTGGAATATTAATATTTGTTTTATCACATGGTAAATTAAGAAAAGAAGTAAAACAAACATTTAGTAAAGCAAAAGATATTAACAAAAAACTAAAAAATAGAATAAATGATAAACATAAAGAAAAAAAAGATTTAGAAAGAACATTTCAAACATATGTAGATCCAGCAATTGCAAAAAAAATAATTAATAAAGATGGAAAATTAGAAGAGACTAAAAAAAATATAACTGTTTTATTTGCTGATATGAGAGGATTTACAAGATTAACAGAGAATGAAACACCTGAAAAGGTTGCAGAACAATTAAATGTATTTCATAAAATAATAGGAGATTCTGTTAAAATGTACAATGGTATAATAGATCAAATAGTAGGTGATTTAACATTTGCAATATATAATGTTATAAAAGAAGATAATAATCATACTTTAAATGCTATTAAATCTGCATTGAAAGTTAAGGATAATATCTCAAAGATCAATAAAAAATTAAAACAAAAAAATAAAAAACTAATTAAATTAGGTATGGGTATTGATCAAGGGGAAGTCTTATTAAGTCATATTGGTTCAAAAAATATGTTAAAATATACTGCAGTAGGAAATACAGTAAATTTAGGTTCTAGATTACAATCAAAAGCAAAACATAATCAAATATTAATTACAGAACAAACATACAATCTTTTAAAAAATGATATTGAAGCTGAAGATTTAGGTTATATGAATTTCAAGAACATAAGTAAACAAGTAAACGTGTTTAATGTTATTAGATTAAAATAAAAAATTAATAAATTATAATTCTTGAAGAACTTTTAACAAAACATGATTTAAATGTAAAGCAGCATCAAATTGTTTAGGAGTAAAAAAAGTAGATGGTTTGTAATCTAAATCCTTTTCATCTTTTTTCACTTTTAACATTTGAATTCCTACAAAATTTTTATGTAACTTATGAGGTTGTGAAAGACTGAAATGAAGAGACTTTGCATAAATTACCATTCCACGTTCATGTGGACCATATATATGATCATCCAAAGAAACCAAATCAGAGTTTCCCCAATTATTTTCAATAAAATCTACAACATGAGATCTTTTTTTAGGATCTGGATGGTTTATATCATATCCTAATAATATTGCTTTATGGCAATGATGTACTATAAAACCATAATGTTGTTCAATAAATTTTTCAGGATCTAAAAGAATCTTATGAGGATTTTTTTCTTCTTTTTTTTTCCAAGCATCAACAAATATATAATATCCATTAGGTAATTTACGAACAGTCCAAACAGAAGTTATATCAACCCCAAATAGTTCACACATATAATCTGAAAATTCAAAAGCAATATCATTCCAAGAACTAGATGTCCTCTTTAGTATATTTTTTAAAACAGACATGTGAACACAAGACCAATAATCACGTTTTACTTGGTCAAATTTTTTTGGATTTTGTTCAAGCATTGAAGTATAAACTTTTTCATTCATAAGAAGAACAGCCCTAGCACTATCTATATGATATGAAAATTCAGGATTAGTTTTAACTAATTCTTCTAAATCATCAACATACCTATCAACAATATATTTTATATTTTTAATAGAAGAAACATCTTGCTTAAATCTATCAAAACAAGAAAGATAAGCTCTTCTTGCAACTTGAGATTTTCCTAATATTCCTTCTAATAAAAATTCTCTTGCCATTAAAAAAATTATTCAAACCTTTTTTATAACCTTTTCCAAACTCCAAAATAACTATTATATAAGCTAATTAACAAATACCTTTAAATATAAAATATATAATTCTTATATATTAAGGACCCGTAGCCTAGCCTGGAAACAATATTTGGGTTAATAGGGCAACAGCCTTCTATCAAATTAATTGAAGAGAGCTGTGGGTCGAGGGTTCGAAATATTAAAGATTTAATACGAATGTCCCTCCGGGTCCGTTTATTACTTTATTTTTGTCTAAGGAGGCGTGGCCAAGTAGCTAAGGCAAGAGGCTGCAACCCTCTGATCCTGGGTGCAAGACTGTTCAAGTGCAAATCCCAGCGCCTCCTTTCTTTTTTTATATTATATATTTCCTTTATTATCATATTTTCATTTCATGATTACATCTTTATTTTTACTACATAATCTACAAATATCTATCAATCCACAAATCACACATTAATCTACATAATCTACAAACCTCCATCATCTCCCATACACCTTAGTTTCGTATAGAACTTACAAAAACAAAAAAATTACAAATTCTTTGATTTTTAAATTAATTACAATACTGAAAATTAAATAAATACATCTAAATTTAATATAATATGTAATA
>CEPV01042318.1_pt1 | contig 22597 bp, 24 predicted proteins | sample 530451 | NCBI WGS metagenome assembly CEPV01 (sample SAMEA2620097, study PRJEB7988) | marine metagenome | isolation source: saline water (ENVO:00002010), including
CATAATGTTTGTATGATTGGGAAAAAATGAAAAAGTTTATAATTTTAATACCTGTGTATAATGATTGGAAGTCGGCCTCTAAACTCCTAAAAGAAATCGACTTACAGATTGTTGAATGGGAATCAGAAGTGTCTGTTTTAATTATTGATGATTTTTCAACCGAAGCAAAGTCAGATATAGATTCAAATTTTAAAAAAATAAAATCAGTGAAAGTTTTGAATATGAAAAAAAATCAAGGACACGCAAGATGTTTTGCCACCGGGTTAAAATTTATCATCGAAAGAGAAAATTTTGATTATGTAATACTCATGGATGCAGATGGCGAAGATAGACCCGAGGAATTAAATTTGCTTTTTAATAAGTCAAAAGAATATCCCAACAAAGTTATTACCGCAGATAGAACTAAGAGATCGGAAGGACCGCTGTTCAAATTTTGTTATGAAATTCATAAATATTTAACTTATATATTCACAGGACATCTAATTAAGTTTGGAAATTATACTTGTTTACCTAGAGATTCTGTGGTTAAAATAATCAAAGAACCTTCGGCTTGGAGCAGTTTTTCAGGATCATTAACCAAATTAATTCCAGATCGAATTTCCGTATCCTCCATTAAGGGTTTGAGATATTACGGTCCATCTAAAATGAGTTTTTTTAGCCTCTTAATCCATTCTCTTTCTATAATTGCGGTTTTTAAAAAAACTGTTTTTTTACGATCTTTTATTTTTTTATCTGTATATTTATTGTTAATTTTTCAATCTTTATCTTTTATTACCCTGTTACCTGTATTTTTAATTGTAATTTTACTTTTCGCAATAATTTGGGTTTCAAATCGTGAAAATTTAGATCAGTTCAATAAATCTTTGGATAACATTTCAAGCATTGATAGTGTTAATTAGCCTTTATGATCGGCAAATAATCAAAATTAGTAGTATCAATTTTTGAAAAATATTTTCTTCCTATATTCTTTTTTTTATTTAGACCTGCGTTAGCCAAGCTTAAAGTTGAACGTCCATATCTATAATTTGTGTAATCAATAGATTTCATCAAACTTTTTATTCTTTTTTCTTTTGATGAGAAAAATAGATTATGAGTTTTTTCTGAATCCAATAATCCTGATAAAATTATTCCCGTTTTTTGGTATTTATAACCCTTTTTAAAAATAGATTTTAATCCTCCTAAAGCACTTTTTACTATTTCAATACTATTGTCGGTAGCGATTGGAAAATCAATTGTTTTTGAATTTGAATAAAATATTTTTTTGTTTTGAAAAAGACTTGTTCTTATAAAAATAGTTATAGTTTTTGCTAACAAAGATTCTGATCTTATTTTTTCCGCAGCATTTAAGGAATGAGAAGCAATAGATTCCACAAGTATTTGAAAATTTTCTACTTTTTTGCCAAACGATCTTGATACACAACAACTTTTTCTTTTTGCTTGATAGTTTTCTAAATCAATACAAGAAATACCTCTTAATTCCATTGCTGTTCTAGAAGCTAAGACATTCGAATTATTTTTTATCCAATTGTTAGATATATTTTTTAGTTGTTTTGCATTATTAATACCATGTTTAATATAAAACTTAGACGTTTGTCTTCCGACACCCCATATATCATTAATTTTTATTTTTTCTAATATCGAGTCAATATTCTCTAAACCTATTAAATTTATAATACCAGATTTTTGTTTCTTAGCTATGTGATTTGCTATTTTGCTGAGAGTTTTAGTTTTTGCTATACCAATGCTTGTTGGTATACCTGTCCAATGTAATATTGTATCTCTAACTTTTTTACCAAAAGATGAAATCATATTATTTGGTATACTTGATAAATCCAAAAAAGCTTCGTCTATAGAATAAATTTCTATATTTGGGACAAGATATTTTAAAATTCGCATTACTCTTCTAGATATATCTCCATATAGTGAATAATTTGAAGAAAACACATATACACCATTTTTAGTAATTATTTCTTTTGCTTTAAAATATGGATCACCCATTTTGATACCTAATATTTTTGCTTCGGAAGATCTTGAAATTATGCACCCATCATTATTTGAAAGAACAACTACTGGTTTTTTAAGAATATGTGGTTTAAATAATCTTTCACAAGATACATAAAAAGAATTGCAATCAACCAAAGCTATTTTTTTAGTATGTGGAATGTATGACATAGGTAACAACACCCCAAACAAAAATATCTGAGCTTGGGTTTATGATAATTTTATCGTCAAGGTTTTTTGAACCAGAAGAAAGAAATTGTAGATTTTTTTCTTTTATAAAACTTTTTACTACAAGTTCATCATTTACATTTGCAATTACGATTGAAAGATTTTTGGGTCTTAGGCTTTTATCAACTATTAAAAGATCGCCGTCATATATTCCAACATTGGACATGGATTTACCTTGGACTCTAATTATAAAAGTTGCGGGTGCATTTTTTATTAAATGAATGTTAAGATCTACATCTTCTTCTACGTAGTCAGTTGCTGGTGAAGGAAAACCAGCACTCGCTTTGTGTAAGTAAAATGGTAATAACGAACTCATAAATGTTCTTATTTTGTTCTTATTATTAACATGTTAAAATGTAATGTATAGTCAACTATCAGGTTGTATTTAAAATCCAAATCAGAATCGTAAAAGAATCAAAATAGGAACATCTAAAATAAATCTAAATATGCTGTGGATAACTGTTACTAGGATATAAAAATAATGATAAAGCAATCAAATTAAAAATAAATGAAAAAGCTAACCTGTCACTGCGGTGGAGTAGAAATCCAAGTTAGAGTACCAGACGAAGGATTTGAAAAACTTATGCGATGCAATTGTTCATTATGCAAAAGAAAAGGATACATCATAGGAATGATTGGCCCCGAAGATTTTAAGATAAGTAAAGGAGAGAACCTCTTAAAGCTTTATCAATATCATACAAAAACTGCAAAACATTATTTTTGCTCAAATTGTGGAATCCATACGCATAACAATCCGAGAAGCAATCCAAAAATTTATGGAATAAATATAGCCTGCGTTGAAGGTATTAATCCGTTTGAATTAAAAAATGTTGCAATTAATGACGGTGTCAACCATCCCCTGGATCAAAAAAAATAATATTAAATGTTATTAGTTAATCAATGCTTCAATGCTGTACGCAAAGACTGTTATAAATATATTAAATTCCAAGAGACAAAAACAGAGAAATTCAAAAATAAAAATCGAATGATCAAAGCTTTTCTAATACCTTTATGTTATTGGATAAAAAATAAAACAAATAATAGAAAACCCTTGCTACTTGGTTTATCCGGAGGACAAGGAACAGGAAAAACTACTATTTCATCAATTCTATTATTAATTTTAAAAAAATACTTTAAGTTAAAAGTTTTTAGAATTTCTATAGATGATTTTTATAAAACAAGAAAAGAAAGAATTTCTTTGTCAAAAATTAAACATCCTTTATTAAGCATAAGAGGCGTTCCAGGTACACATGATATGAAAATGATGGTCAGATTTTTTAATAAAGTTAAGTCAAAAAAATTTACACAATTTAAACTTCCAAGGTTTGACAAATCTATTGATGATAGGTGTAAGAGAAATTTATGGTATAATATTTATTCGAGACCCGATGTAGTTATTTTCGAAGGCTGGTGCGTTGGAGCCAGACCTCAAAAAGTATTTGATTTAAAAAAAACGGTAAATTTGATAGAAAAAACGGAAGACAAATCTTTAAGATGGAGAAAGTATGTAAATAAGCAGCTTGAAACAAAATATAAAAAACTATTTAATAAACTTGATGGTTTAATATATTTAAAAGTACGAAATTTTTATCTATTAAGAAAATGGAGATTAAAACAAGAAAAAAAACTTTGGTTGAAAGCAAGTAGTAAAAAAAATTTAAAAATTATGAATAAAAAAGAAGTAATAAACTTTATGTCTACTTATCAGCGAATAACTCAGCACATGTTTAACGATATGCCAAAAATTTCTTCTGTAATAATGAATTTAAATGATAAACACCAAATAAATAAAATTCAATTTATAAATTGAATGAAAAAATTAATTTTAATTATCTTTTTTACTACAATTTTTTTAAATCAATCTTATGCTACAACTTTAACACAGGCTTTAAGCAAGGCATATAAAAATAATCCAAAATTAAATGCGGAAAGAGAAAATTTAATAATTTCCGAAGAAAAAATTAATGAAGCAAAAAGTGATTTTTTGCCTTCAATTACAATTTCTGGATATGTAAGTGATGAAAATACTACAAAACTAACAAATAGAAGCGGAGCAGACGTTAGGAGCACAGATGTTAAACCCAGCCAAGAATCAATATTAATTGAGCAGACACTTTTTCAGGGTTTGGGCGGAATGGCAAATCTTGAAAAAAACACTATAGGTTTAGAATTATCAAAATTGAAATTAAAAAAAGCAGAACAAGAAATTTTACTTGAAGCTATAGAAGTTTATACAAATCTTGTTGTAAATAAAAAAAAGGTTGAGATTAATATTTCAAATGTAGATTTGCTAGAAAGACAGGTGGAAAATGACAAAAATAGATTAGAGCGAAGTGAAATTAATTTAACCGATTTAGCCCAATCAGAAGCTTCTTTGGCGGGCGCAAATGCTAAATTAATTGAGATCCGAAACCATCTAATAACCAGTAAATTAAATTATGAAAAAACCATAGGTGTTATAAATAACTACGAAAACCTAAACGAGACATACGTTTTTAATTATGGACTTCCAAGAAGTTTGGTTTCAGCAAATAAAATTTCGAAAAAAGAAAATCCTGATTTAAATATAGCTATATTGGAATTGGAACAATCTCAACAGGATATAATTATAGCACGATCTGAACTATCTCCATCAGCATCACTTTCATATAAAATGACACAAACTGAAGATATAAGTTCATCCCATGATGAAACAGATAAGGAAATTTTAAAAGCCGAAGCTTCTTGGCCAATATTTTCTGGAGGAAAGAATATAGCCAACCTAAAAAAATCAAAAAGTTTGAGAAAGCAAAAACAATTATTACTTGAAGATTCTAAAAAATTCAATAAAGCTTCGGTGGCAAATGCTTGGTCTAATTTTCAATCTTCTAAAAGTTTTTTAACTTCCGTTAGATATCAAGTCAAAGCAGCTGAAATAGCAAATGAAGGCATTACTATTGAATATGAATCTGGGTCGGGAAGATCAACTCTCGATGTCATACAATCCAACTCTATATTGCTTAATGCTAAAATTGATTTGGTAAACTCAAAGAGAGACTTTCTCTTATCTCAATTTAGGCTTCTTTCATCAATTGGTCGATTAACTGGGTCTTATCTAGGCTTAAATTAAGTGTTAATTTTCCTTTAAAATATAACAATTCATAACTATTGATTAAAAGAACAAAATGTGTACATTTAAATTAGTGATTCGTATAATGAATATTGAAAAAAAGGGTAAAAATGACAAAAAATAACCTAAAAATCGTTAAATCAAATAAAAATCAGGAATTAGAAAACAAAGAGAAAAATAAGGCCCTAGAAGCAGCCATAAGTCAGATCGATGACACTTTTGGCAAGGGCTCTGTAATGAAGTTAGGTCAACAAACTGTTATGGATATTGAATCAATATCTACAGGGTCACTTAGTTTAGATTTGGCTTTGGGGATAGGGGGTCTGCCAAAAGGAAGAGTAATAGAAATTTATGGACCCGAGGCATCAGGTAAAACTACCCTAGCGTTGCAAGTAATTTCCGAAGCACAAAAAACCGGAGGAATTTGTGGATTCATTGACGCAGAACACGCGCTTGATCCAATATATGCAAAAAAATTAGGAGTTAAAACTGATGAACTTTTAATTTCTCAGCCAGATACTGGTGAACAAGCTTTAGAAATAGCAGATACTTTAATTAAATCGGGATCTATTTCCGTTTTGGTTATTGACTCCGTTGCTGCATTAACACCACGAGCTGAAATCGAAGGTGAGATGGGTGATCATCACGTTGGTCTACAATCAAGGTTGATGAGCCAAGCGTTAAGAAAACTTACAAGCTCCATTTCGAAAACTAATACGATGGTGATTTTTATAAATCAAATAAGAATGAAAATTGGTATTATGTTTGGTAATCCAGAAACTACATCTGGTGGAAATGCATTGAAATTTTATTCATCTGTCAGAATGGATATTCGAAGAATTGGAGCAATAAAAGAAAAGGATCAGATAATTGGCAATTCAACGAGGGTTAAGGTAGTAAAAAACAAAGTATCACCACCATTCAAAGTAGTAGAATTTGATTTAATGTATGGGAAAGGAATTAGCAAATCAGGAGAACTAATAGATCTTGGAGCCAAAGCAGATATTGTGGAAAAAGCTGGCGCCTGGTATGCATACAAAGGCGAAAAAATTGGACAAGGCAGAGAAAATGCAAAAGTCTATTTGGAAAAAAATCCTCAAGTTGCAGCTGAAATTGAAATGGCAGTTAGAACCAAAGCAGGCGTTATTGCAAAAAAAATAGAGGGCAATCCTGTAGAGAAAAATCTTGTTGTTGAAAAAGATTCTAAAGAAAATAGTAAAAAAGATTAATAAAAAGCCATCTAAAACAAATAAAGGTGTTTAATAAAACACCTTTATTTTTGTTTATCTGTTGTAGACATCATTTTAAAAAAATGTATTTTGATATTCAGCATGAGTAATAAAACCTTAAATGAGGTAAGAAGTTCATTTCTAAACTATTTTAAAAAAAACGATCATAAAATTGTGGATTCAAGCAATTTGGTTCCAATCAATGATCCGACTTTGATGTTTACTAATTCAGGCATGGTGCAATTTAAAAATGTTTTTACTGGTTTAGAAAAAAAAGACTATAACAAAGCAACCACATCACAAAAATGTGTTAGAGCTGGAGGTAAACATAACGATCTAGAAAATGTTGGATATACACCTGTACATCATACATTTTTTGAGATGTTGGGTAATTTTTCATTTGGAGATTATTTTAAAGATACAGCTATTGAATTGGCTTGGAATTTAATTACCAAAGATTTTAACCTTCCAAAAGAAAGAATAAGTGCCAGTGTATATTATGACGATGAGGAGGCTTATAATTATTGGAAAAAAATAGCTGGTTTAAGTTCAGATAAAATCTACAAAATTTCAACTTCAGATAATTTTTGGTCTATGGGAGATTTGGGACCGTGTGGTCCTTGTTCCGAAATTTTTTTTGATCATGGTGATCATTTAGATGGTGGTCCTCCCGGAAGTGCAAATCAAGATGGAAACAGATTTATTGAAATCTGGAATCTCGTTTTTATGCAATATGAACAAGTTTCAAAAGATAAAAGAGTTAATCTACCCAAACCTTCGGTTGATACTGGCATGGGTCTAGAGAGAATTTCAGCTTTATTGCAGGGTACACATGATAATTATCAAACTGACCATTTCAAAAAATTAATTAACTCAGCTTCTGAAATTTTAAAGGTAAAAATATGCGAAAATAATTTGGCTAGTTTTAGAGTTATTGCCGATCATCTTCGTGCTAGTGCTTTTTTAATAGCCGAAGGAGTTCTTCCTTCTAATGAAGGTCGAGGGTATGTTTTAAGAAGAATTATGAGAAGAGGGATGAGACACTCTCATTTACTAGGAACTAAAGAACCTATTTTTTGTAAAATTGTCCGAACTTTAATTAACGAGATGTCCAAATCTTATCCAGAGCTTGTTAGGGCGGAAGCTCTAATTAGCGAAACTCTTAAGATGGAAGAAGAGAAATTTTTAGTTCTTCTTGAAAGGGGAGTAAATATTCTTAATGATGAAATTAAAAACATTAAGACAATATTGCCAGGAGAAGTTGCTTTTAAACTTTACGATACTTATGGTTTTCCTCTTGATTTAACTCAGGACATTTTAAAATCCAAATCTTTGAAAGTGGATATTGCTTCATTTGAAAAATTAATGAGTGAACGGAAACAAGAAGCTAAAAAAAATTGGAAAGGATCAGGCGATAGTTCGGTAGAAAATATATGGTTTTCAATTAGAAACAAGCTAGGACCTACGGATTTTTTAGGATATGAAACTGACAAATCCCAAGGTGTTATTTTAGGAATTATTAAAAATGGAGAAGAGGTAGATTCATTAAGAGAAAAAGATGAAGGAATTGTTATTACTAATCAAACACCTTTCTATGGAGAGTCGGGAGGGCAAATTGGAGACAGCGGTTTGTTGTTTAATTCAGATTCTAAATTTTCGGTTAGGGATACTCAAAAAAGATTAGGAGACCTCCATATTCACATAGGCCAACTAGTTGAGGGAAAAATCAAAAAAGGAGACTCGGTAAATTTAGAAATAGATTCAAATAGAAGAGCGAATATTAGGGCTTATCATTCGGCAACTCATTTGCTAAACGAAGCACTCAGAAGGGTTCTTGGAAAACATGTAATTCAAAAGGGAGCATTCGTCGGTTCCGATCGCCTAAGATTTGATTTTAGCCATATGAAACCAGTTAATGAAAGTGAAATAGGTAAAGTAGAAAATTACGTAAATACAATGGTTGATGCAAAAAGTGATGTAAAAACTAGATTGATGACACCCAAAGAAGCCGTCAGTAGCGGCGCCATTGCTTTGTTTGGAGAAAAATATGGTGAAGAAGTAAGGGTTCTTTCAATGGGTAAAGATAACAATAGCTATTTTTCAACAGAGCTCTGTGGTGGAACGCATGTTAAAAATACCTCTGAGATAGGAAAATTTAAAATCATAAGTCAATCAGCAATTGCCGCTGGCGTTAGAAGAGTAGAGGCTCTTAGAGCGACACAATTAAGCGAACATTTACAAAATAAAGAAAAGGAAAAAGGAGTTGAGGACAAAAGATTTACAGAAAAAATTGAAAAAACAAAACAACAAATTCTTTCTTTGGGTGGAAACCTAGAAAAAGATAGTAACGAACCTTTAAATGAACAATTAAAAAAATTAGTAAAACAACATGAAAAATTGTTAATAAATTCTGTACTTAAAAATAAAGAAAAAAACAAAATAAAGGAAGAAATTGTTAATAAAATAAAAATAAGGTTTCAGATAATCCAAGATTTACCAACAAAAGAACTCAGATCTGTAATTGATCAGGGAAAAAAAGCATTAAAAGAAGGAATTGTAATTGCTTACGCTATCCATTCAAACAAATTAGGTTTAGCAATAGGAGTCACGGAAAAATTAACAGAAAAATATAGTGCCGTTGACCTAATCAAAGTCGGATCTTCAGTTTTGGGGGGCAAAGGAGGAGGAGGAAGAAAAGATTTCGCCCAGGCCGGAGGTGAAAAACAGGAAAAAATTGACGAATCTTATAAAGAAATTTTAAAAAAAATTAATTAAACACTTTCTTTAGCGTACCATTAATTTCTTCTAAAAATTGATTGGTAGTGAGGTATTTATTGATAGGGCTTATTAGTGTTGCTAAATCTCTTGTCATAGATCCTTTTTCAACAGTTGTTATACAAACCTCTTCTAAAGATTTGCTAAAATCGACTAATTTTTGGTTTGAATCTAATTTTCCACGGTGTGCCAATCCTCTTGACCAGGCAAATATTGAAGCAATAGGATTTGTTGAAGTTTCTTTTCCCTGTTGATGCATCCTATAATGTCTAGTCACAGTACCATGGGCAGCCTCAGATTCCATCGTCTTGCCATCGGGAGCTAACAATACACTAGTCATTAATCCCAAAGATCCATATCCTTGAGCAACTGTATCCGATTGAACGTCCCCATCATAATTTTTACATGCCCAAATATATTTTCCGCTCCATTTCATTGCACACGCGACCATGTCATCGATAAGCTTGTGTTCGTAAGTAATATTATTTTTTTCAAACCTGGTTTTAAATTCATGATCAAATACTTTTTGAAATATATCTTTAAACCTTCCATCATAAGTTTTTAAAATTGTATTTTTAGTAGAGAAGTAAACTGGCCATTTTTTTATTAAACCATAATTAAAACAAGATCTTGCAAAGTCCTCAATAGATTTATCTAAGTTATACATCGATAAAGCTATTCCTGGACCAGGAAAGTTAAAGACCTCATATTTTTTTTCATCTTTTTTATCTTCAGAGGTCCATTTAATTTCTAATTTTCCTTTTCCTGGAACTAAAAAATCTGTTGCTCTATATTGATCTCCAAAAGCATGTCTTCCAATAATTAGTGGATCAGTCCAAGATGGAACAAGTTTTGGAATATTTTTACACATTATTGGTTCTCTAAACACAGTTCCACCAATGATATTTCTGATGGTTCCATTTGGTGAGCGCCACATTTTTTTTAAATTAAATTCTTTTACTCGTGCTTCATCAGGAGTAATTGTTGCACACTTAATTCCCACACCGAACTTTTTTATGGCGTTCGCACTATCTATGGTTACTTGATCAGAAGTTTTGTCTCTATTTTGAATACTTAAATCGTAGCTTTCAATTTTCAAATCTAAATAAGGTAAAATAAGTTTTTTTTTAATGAAATCCCAGATAATCCTGGTCATTTCATCACCGTTTAAGTCTACAATTGGACTTTTTACTTTAATTTTATCCATTTACTCTAACTAATCTTAACAATTGAAATTAATTTGTTTTTATACATATTAACCTAAAATTATCAATTAGAGTAATATGAAAATTGGAACCCAAATATATAGCGCAATATTTCAAAAAATTCACAATGAAGGTTATAAATTCGTTGCCATTTCTGTTTTGGTTACTTTTATTTTATTATTAATTTCAAAATTCTTAGGTTTTATAGGATTGTTAATAACCATTTGGGTTTATTATTTTTTTAGAGATCCAGATAGAATTTCAATTGATGATGAAGACTATCTAGTAAGTCCTGCCGATGGATTAATTACTCAAATAATAGAAACCAATGGACCAAAAGAATTTTCTTTGGAAAATAAGAAATTTACTCGCGTTAGTATCTTTATGAGCGTTTTCAATTGCCATGTTAACAGATCACCTACACTTGCATCGATAGAAGATATATTTTATGTACCCGGAGAATTTTTTAATGCCACGCTTGATAAATCAAGTGAAGAAAATGAAAGAAATTTAATTAAATTTAAAACTAACAACGGAGATGAAATTATAGTTGTTCAAATAGCAGGTTTAATCGCTAGAAGAATAGTCTGCGAATGTAACAAATCTCAAACATTACAGCAGGGTGCAAAAATTGGCATGATAAGATTTGGTAGTAGAGTTGATATTTATTTTAATAATTATAAAAATTTAGTAAAACAAAATCAAACTGCTGTTGCAGGAGAAACATTAATAGCAAAGAAACAAATTATATGATTGAAAATCAGAAAAAATTTAGAATTATTCCCGAAAAAAATCCCAGGATAATTTTACCAAATACACTAACAATAATTGGTGTTTGTATAGGTTTAAGTTCAATAAAGTTTGCCATGGATCAAAATTATGGCTTGTCAATAATTGCCTTACTAATATCTGGTATTCTAGATACTTTGGACGGCAGAATTGCAAGATTAATTAAGGGTACATCAAAGGTCGGCAAAGAGCTAGATTCACTGACCGATGTTGTGAGTTTTGGTGTCGCCCCTGCTTTTATAATGTATTTTTGGACACTAAATGAACTTGGAAAATTGGGATGGTTAATTGTGCTGGTGTATGTTGTTTGTTGTGCATTAAGATTAGCACGGTTTAATATTACGACTTACAGCGATGATACTTTGTGGAAGCAAAATTTTTTTGAGGGAGTTCCTTCTCCCGCAGGCGCTGGTTTGGTGATGTTGCCATTAGTTTTATATAAGTCTGATATATATAACTTTGACCAATATAAGCTATTAATTGTCTCAACAGTTTTTATCGTTACTTCAATTTTGTTGATTAGCAAAGTTCCTACTTATTCTTTTAAACGTATAACAATTCCAAGAAGTACTACAATTTTTTTGTTGTTTGGCATTGGTTTATACTTTGGACTGGTATTTGTTTATACCTTCGAAGTTCTTTTTATTACAGGAGTTGTTTATCTTTGTACAATTCCCGCTAGCTATCTTCATTTTCGAAGACTTAATAGTAAAGAAAAGATTTTAAAGCAGGCTGAACATATTGACGAAACAGAGGACATTCTTTAAGAATGAAATCGCAAGCAATCGTAACTCTTGCAGATTCCAATTATTTTGATTTGTTACTTGAACTAATTTCCTCAATAAAACAATTTGAACAAAGTAAAAATATCGCTATCTGTGTTCTTGACGCAGGTTTAAGGGATGATCAAATTCAGAATTTAAGTAACAAGGTTGAAATAATCAAAAAAGCAAATTGGGACATTGAAGTTCCAAAATTTAAAATTTTGGGCAAAGAATGGTTAAAAAGCCAAGTCTCCAGAGCTTTTTTACCTGACTATTTTCCCGATTTTAAAAAATATTTATGGATAGATTGCGATGCCTGGGTGAATACTTGGGAATGTGTTGATATTTATTTTAAGGCTTGTGAAAATGGAAAAATTGGCATTACCCAAACAATTGGAGCAGGATATAAAGTTTTAACGAGAGTAAAGTGGATTTTTGGGGGTCTAGCTGTAATAAAGTCTCAAAACTATAAGCATGCCAAAAAATCCGGATTTTCAGAGAATATTGCTCGAAAAATTGCTTTTGCCCCTCACTTGAATATTGGAGTTTTTTCTTTGGAAAAAGATTCTGGATGCTGGAAAATTTGGCAGGAAAATCTAAAAAAAACTTTAAAAGCTGGAAGTATTTTTGGATCAGAGGGATTAGCGATAAATAAAAGTGTCTATGTAGATAATGTTAAAACAGAATTTTTGCCGTTATCATGCAACTGGATAGTAAGCAATGTGTTACCGAAATACGATCAAGAATTAAAAAGTTTTGTAGAACCCTATCTACCAAATACAAAAATTGGCATTATGCATCTTGCCGCTGGTATTTGGAAGAACAACAAGGACATGAGGGTAAATAAGGATATAAAGATTCCAATTGAAACTACGCAGGGAAATAAAATTCTCAAAAGTCTTAGATACGGTATTGTTTAGTTGAAAAAAAATAAAATTTCTAAAAATTGGATAAATAAACAAAATAGAGATATTTATGTAAGAGAGTCTAAGGACCGAGGTTATAGATCTAGATCAGCATTTAAATTAATTGAAATTGATCAGAGGTTTCATTTTTTATCTAAATCTAGGTTGCTTCTTGATTTAGGATCTGTGCCAGGAAGCTGGTCACAAGTTGCTTCCAAAAAAATTAAAAATGGAAAAATTTTATCCGTAGATATAAGAGAAATGTTACCAATCAGCAATACCATATTTTTAAAGGGAGATTTTACTGAATTAGAAACCCAAAATAAAATTATGGAATTTTTTAATACAAAAATAGATACAGTGGTTTCTGACATGGCATCTAATACTACAGGCAATAAAGAGCTTGATTCTTTAAGAACTGGTAATTTATGTTTAAATGCACTAGAATTTTCAAGAAAAATTTTGAAGACTAATGCATATTTTGTATCAAAAATTTTTATGGGTACAATTTTTAAAGAGATTCAGATTCGGGCAAAGGAGATATTTAAAGAGGTATTGATTTTTAAGCCAAAATCAAGCCGAAAAGAATCTAAGGAAATTTATATTTTCTGTAAGAATTTAAAGGTTATAAATGACTAGACTTTTTGTTTTACAAATAATTATTGTTTTTTTATTTTTATCAAACAACTCTATTGCCGCAAATCAAAATATTTTTGATGATGCAAAAATATATTTTGAAAAAAAAGATTATGATCAATCAAAATTTTTGTTTCAAAAATTTTTAGTATTTAATCCAAAAGATTATTTATCATATTTGTATTTAGCAAAAATATATAAAGAGGAAGATAATAAAAACGAAACAGAAAAAAATTTGAATACTACTTTGCTATTGAATCCAAAAAATGAAGAGGCTCTTTTTATGTTAATTGAATTACAATTAGAAAGATCAAATTTTTCAAAAGCAAAAGAATTAAATGAAAAATTTTTATTAATTTGTTCGAAATTATGTAATAATAAAAGTATTATCGCTGAAAAAATTAAAAACCTTGAACCTAAAAAGTCCATAAAGTAACGAAAAAATTCATTATAAATAATGAAAAATAAAAAAATAAGAGAAATTGTCAAAAGAAAGAATAAAAGACCAATTGTCTGTCTTACAGCATATTCAAAAACAATCGCAGAAATTTTAGATAAGTATTGCGATATAGTTTTAGTTGGAGATTCTCTTGGCATGGTTTTGTATGGAATGAAATCTACAAGAGAGGTTTCTCTTGATATGATGATTAAGCATGCAAAGAGTGTAAAAAAAGGTATTTCAAAGAGCATTTTAGTTATCGATATGCCATATCAAACATATAGAAATAAGAAAGAAGCATACAAAAATGCAAAAAAAATAATCAAATCAACTAAATGTGATGCTTTAAAACTAGAGGGAGGGGAAAAAATTATAAATATCATTAAATATTTAATTAATAAAAATATTCCTGTTATGGGACATATAGGTTTGCTGCCACAATCTGAAAGGGGAAAATTCAAGTTTAAAGGAAGAAGTTCATTTGAAAGAAAAAGAATTATTGAAGATGCAAGATTATTATCTAAAGCTGGAGTATTTGCGATTGTGATAGAATGCGTTGAAGAAAGTTTAGCTGAAATTATATCAAAATCTATTTCTGTTCCCACTATTGGTATAGGCGCATCCAGGCATTGCGATGGCCAGATTTTGGTCACCGATGATTTGCTGGGGTTGAGCAATTTTACACCAAGATTTGTAAAAAAATATTCTAATATAAAAAAAATGATAAATGAAAGTGTTTTGAGATTTAGACACGATGTTATAAACAAAAACTTTCCAAGTAGAAAAAATATATATTAGACTTTTATAATTTTATGGATGAAGATTTAGCTGTAATCGCAAAAAATACTAGAAAGGAAGAAATAAAAAATTTTTTTATTAAACATAAAAAAAAAATTTATTTTTTAATGGGCTTAATATTGCTAAGTATTTTCTCAGTTTTTTTTTATTTAGACATTGTTAAAAAGCAAAAAGCTGAAGTTGCCAATAAATTTATAAAGGCATCTATAAATTATAATTTAAAAGAAGAAGCACATTATACAAAAGAATTTAAAGAAATAATCAATAGTCATGACACAACATACGCTCCCTTAGCACTTTTTTTTTTAATAGATAATAAAGTTGTAAGTTCAAATAAAGAAATAAATCACTTATTTGACCAGGTTCTTAATAATGTCAATCTAGAAAAGGAAATTAAAAATCTAGTGATTTATAAAAAAGCACTTATTAATGCCGATTTTCAACCGGAAAATATAATGATAGAGATTTTAAAACCAGTAATTAATTCTGAAAGCTTTTGGAAGCCTCACTCTTTGCTGTTACTTGGAGATTATTTTTTATTTAAAGGAGAAAGACAAAAAGCAAAAGATTTTTATTCTCAAATTTTGACATCTCAAAAAACTAATAAGAATATTTTTAACCAAGCTCAACAAAGAATTCTGAAAAACTATGATGAGTAAAGTTTTTAGATCTGTTCTAATATTTTCTTTATCGATTATTCTCTTCGAATGTTCTTTTGATACCAAAACTGGTATATGGATAGACAAACCAAAACAAAAAGCAGCTAATGTTGCACTAATAAAATTATCTGATGATCAAAATAGGTTTGAAAAAGAGCTTAATCCTGGACTGACAATTAATATTAATTCTAAAGCAAAAACAAATAAAAAATGGATAATGTCTGGATTAAATTATTTAAATCTTATTTCTCACTTAAAACTTAGTGGCCGAATTGAAAAATTTTCTAAATATAAATTTTATAAAATTCCACACAGCACAGTCAAAGAGAATCCATTAATTATAGAAGAAAATTATTTTATTACCGTTGGTGAGAAAGGTTCAATTGTAAAATTTGTTGATAGAAAAAAAGTACATTGGAAGAGAAATATTTATAGCAAAAAGGAGAAAAAGAAAATAGAAAGCATCTCTCTAGCTCTCTCCAAAGATAAACTGTATGTAATAGATAATTTAGGAAAATACTACGCAATAGATGCAAACACTGGTAAAATTATTTGGGTTAAACGACATGATGCGTTGTTCAATTCTCAAATAAAAGTCTATAAGGATAAAATATATGCCGTTGATAGCAACAATATGATTAATTGTTTTTCTACAACTGACGGAAAGCGAATATGGAAATTTGAAACTCCTTCTACATTTATAAAAACAAATAAAAAACTTTCAATTATTGTAACTCCTAGTTCAGTTTTATTTTCAAATACAGCGGGCGATATTGCAAAAGTAAATATAGATGATGGTGAATTAAACTGGTTTGTACCAACCCAAAACACTTTAATTCAGCACGAAACAAATTTTTTAGAAACCTCAGATATTGTTTTGTTTAAAAAAAATATATTCTTTTCAAATAATTTTTCAAAATTATATTCTCTAAATCTAGATTCTGGAATGTTAAATTGGATACTAAATATTAATTCAAACCTAAGGCCTATTTTAATAGACAATTTGCTATTTACTATATCGCAAGAGGGTTACTTGATAGTGATCGATAATGTTGAAGGAAAAATTATCAGGTCAAATTATATTCTCGATAAATTTAAAGCAAAACAAAGAAAGAAATTATTTATGCAAGGTTTTTTAATTGCCTCAGATAAAGTATATATAACAACTAATCTTGGTTATTTAATAATCTGCTCTGTTAGTACAGGCAAAGTTGAAAAAGTGTCTAAACTTAGCAACTCTGAATTATCTGAGCCTATAATAAGCAACAATCATCTATATGTTTTGACCAATAAATCATTATTTATTTCCAATTAAAAAATATATTTCTTTAAATATATATTCTTAAATGTAAATTAATTTAATGCTTTTAATAATGTTGGAAAAACTTGGAAGGAAAAGGTTATTACTGGACCGCGGACCCTCTCATCCCGAATATCACAAAGCAAAACCATGGATGAATAGATATTATGTGTTATTTAAAAAAAGACCCAAATGGTTTCCTTTTAATATTATAATTCATGAAATGCTGGATAATGATCACGGAGATGGGTTTCATAACCATATGTGTCCTTATATAACAATTATGCTAAGGGATGGTTATCAGGAAACCTTAAGTGATGGAAAACACTGGAGACCTCCTGGTTATATTGGTTTTCGCTCTGCTGACAATCTTCATAAAGTAGAACTGAAAGCAAAAACAAAACCACTCACATTTTTTATTCCAGGGCCTTTTGGTTTGAGAAAAAAACGTCGTGCTGAATATGATCAGAATTTTTAGTTTATGAAAAAATAACAATATGCAAATTTTTTATGAATTGACTGTTAAAACAAAAGGCCAAGGCTTATATAATTTTACAAAAGAAACCACTGATTGGGTAAAAAAACAAAAAATACATAATGGGATGTTAAATTTGAATATTTTACATACCAGTGCTTCACTCACTATTCAGGAAAACGCTGATCCAGATGTTCTTTACGATATCAAAAATTTTTTTGATAAATTAATTCCAATGAATAATGCTTTTTATAAGCACACCATGGAAGGCATAGATGATATGCCTGCACATTTAAAAACAATGTTAACCAATACTCAACTCACGTTAAGTGTTAAAAATAAAAAACCAATCCTGGGAACATGGCAGGGACTTTATTTGTTTGAGCATCGACTAAAAAATCAGAACAGAACAATCTCTTATCATTTAATGGGTGATTAAATAATTAGCAATCCAAGGTATTTAATTTTTCCCAATCTGTGATTGGTTTTTCCTTTGAAAAAGTTTCATTGTTGTTAAAATTATTTATCTCATTATTTTTTAATTTTATATAACTGTTGATTATTTTTTCACCAAACGCTTCATTTAATTCTCTACTTTCATCAAGTTTTTCTAAGGCGCTTTCCAAATCAGTTGGCAGTTTTTTTAAATGAGGATAATCTCCGTAATCTGTATACATGTTGATCATTAAAGGTTTGCCAGGATCTCTTTTGTTGTTCATTCCGTCACTGCCTGCAGCAAGTATCCCTGCTTGTAGTAAATATGGATTTGCAGAACCATCCATTAATCTCAATTCAAATCTACCTGCATCAGGTATTCTTATCATGTGAGTTCTATTATTTCCGCTATACGTGATACTACTTGGTGACCAAGTTGCTCCAGAAGAAGTAGCTGGAGCGTCAATTCTTCTATAGCTATTTATTGTAGGGTTAAAAAAGGCACCCAGTGATTCAGCAGAATGTAAAATACCTCCAAGAAAGTTATAAGCTATTTTTGATAAACCAAATTGGTCTCCATTGTCTAAGAATATGTTTTTATTTCCTTGCCAAAGAGAAATGTGTGCATGACATCCATTTCCAGTTAGGTTTTCAAAAGGTTTTGGCATAAAAGTGGCTCTTAATCCATGTTTTTCAGCAATTGTTTTGACCATAAATTTAAAAAAAACATGCCGATCAGCTGTTTGAAGGCAGTCAGAATAATCCCAATTCATTTCAAATTGACCATTTGCATCTTCATGATCATTTTGATAAGGGCTCCATCCCAACTGTATCATTGAGTCACATATTTCTTTTATCAACTCATATTGACGCATAAGAGCCGACTGGTCGTAACAAGGTTTAGACTGAATATCTCTTTTATCAGCTATTCCTGTGCCTTCATTGTTGATTAGAAAATACTCACATTCAACACCTGATTTCATTATCAGGTTTTTTTTACCTAATCTTTCTATTTGTTTTTTCAACATTATACGTGGAGATGCATCCACTGGCTTATTGTTCATCCACAAATCTGAAGCAAGCCATCCAACTTCTTTATTCCATGGTAATAAAATCAAACTATCAGGATCAGGTATTGCAAACATGTCAGGATCTGCGGGGGTCATATCCAACCAAGTAGCAAATCCAGCAAATCCAGCTCCGTTTTTTTGCATGTCTTTGACAGCGCCTGCTGGAACTAACTTTGATCTTAATACACCAAATAGATCAACAAAACTTATTAAAAAATACTTAATTTTTTTTTGTTTCGCAATTGATGCTAAATTTTTTGCCATAAAACAAATTATTTAAAAATAAAATCTTTGTAAAAAATTATTAAAACAACGGCAATAATCATTATTGCCAAGTAAACTCCATACTTTGCTTTTGGAAAAGCAATTCTGCTCATTCGATGAGGTATTTCAGTTTTTTTCTGATCTTCATCATGCATAACAATTTTTTTAAATTTAACTCAAAAAAAAGGGCGCTAGCAAAACCAGCGCCCTAAATTTTTAATATTTTATAATATTACCATTCAGTAATATTACTTTTATAGTCATTAGCTCCATATTTCTTTTTAGCTAATTTCTGATGTTCTTCATCTTCTCCAGTAGCTGTAGCGATAGTCCACCATATCCAGAAAACGATACCAGCAAGTACCCACCACAGTTCGGTTCCAACGTAAGGATAAACTTGTCCTGCCACCTCACTTGCGGTCAGATGATCAACCCAATTTGTTAATGTAGCCATATAGTTCCTCCTTTATCTGTTAGATGAAGCAACTGCTCTTTCATCTTTTCGAGCTTGCTCATTTATATTATAGTCCAGACCAGCCAATTCAACTTCGCGAGGTATACGTAATTTACCTGCGCCATGAAGTATTTTGGCAAGTATCCAACCTGGTATGAAGCCTAGAATACAGAACATAATAATTGCTCCCGCAATCATTCCCATAGGATTAATCGCTGCATAACCAGCATATCCTGATGAAGGATAACCCCATAGAACGAAACCGCATATTACAAGTCCAACAACTCCAGCATAACCATGTACCGCAACTGCGCCAACAGCATCGTCAATTTTGAAACGACGTTCAACCCAGTAATGCAGTTTATATGCACACCATGTACCAACAGCAGCTATTAACAATGCTTGCATCGGATGATACAAATCATTACCCGCTGAAGAAGTGATGATACCAGCTAGTCCTCCTGAATAAGTCCAGAATGGATCGCCTTTAGAAACCCAGTATCCCATTAGCAATCCTCCAGCCAAAGATAGCAAGAAGTTCATTGTAATGCCACTCAGTGTCGTTGGTGTTACATAGATATTAGTTGCCGTGAAGAATGTTGTTCCTTCCATTCCATACTCTGGTCCCAAATCAAATATTGGAATATTGCACGCTGCATAAAATCCCCAAAAGCCTGTATAAATTAAAAACAATCCAATACAAACTAACCAAGGGTTTCTCGGTCCAATATTTCTCGGCTCTCCACTAGGTGAAAATTTTCCAATCCGTGGACCCAAAACCGCAAGTACACCTAAGGCAAATCCACCGCAAATCGCATGAATTACACCAGAAGCATATGCATCGTGATAGCCTAGAACTTTAACCATCCAACCATCGAAATGCCATCCCCAAGCTGCGTCAATTGTCCAGAACACAGAACCAATTGCAATGGCAAGTATACCAAATGCAAAAGTTGTAATTCTTTCAATAACTGCTCCTGAGACAATAGAAGCTGCAGTCCAAGAAAATAGTAAGAACGCAGCCCAGAACACTCCCATGATATGATCATTAAGATTAATTGCCATTAAAGCATTTGTTGGATTGGCAAGTTCATTTGCACCAAAGCCTCCTCCCAAAATTAAACCAGTACTCTCAGTCATTATTGAAGGAGCAATGCCTGGTCCAGTTGGAAATGCCCAATAAATCCACCAACCAAAGAAAAACCACGTTATTGTTACCAAAGGTATCAGCAATGTGTTTTTCATCAGAGTATGTTGATGGTGTTTGTAACGTGAAGCTCCAACTTCATACATACAGAATCCCACGTGAATTAAAAACATGAGTACTACCGTCATCCAGTAGTAAAATTCCGTAAATATGACAGTTAGTGCATCTAATCCGTCAGTCATATTTAACCTCCCTTAATAGAATCAGCGAATATCTTATTAGGCATAACGAGTAGTACAAGAATATAGAATTGTTGTTTCACAGTACTTTTAAAATCCAATACAACTAATGCTTGTAGACTTTAACTTTTTCTGTACGCTTTTTTTAAATCTACCAAAGGATGTCGTGGTGACATTTGAAACTTAATTAATAACTCTCGGGCAATCATATCTCTATCTTGCTGACTATTTGGTAGTTTGATTTTTTTTGGAATAGTAACCCAGCCATTTGCATTTCTATCAAAAACGGCAGGACGTCCTTCCTCATAACCCATGTGGATATCCTCTAACCAATTCAAGTCGTCCCATCCCATATGCTCAACATATTTTTTAAGAAACGGCGTAATTTTTTTATAATCAGGCAATAAATTTACATCGTATCGGTAACCAATATGCTGACCGATCATTTTTTCTCTAGCGCTCTCTTTTTCTTTTGCTTTGGAAACTTTTTTTATTTTTTTATTTTTTTTCTTTGCCATAATTATTCAAATTTTATGATAATCATCAACTCCAACAGTATGATTTGTTCCGCTTAAAGGAACTTTTGCTAAAGCAGAAGCTTCCATAGTCAATGCGGCCAAATCTTCCGGTTCTAAAGAATGGACATTTGTTTTTCCGCATGCACGTGCTAACAATTGTAACTCTAAAGCCATTGAATGAAGATAATTATAAACTCTAAGAGCAGCATCATCTGGATTTAATCTTTTTCTTAATTTTGGATCTTGTGTTGCAACTCCAACAGGGCAACGGCCTGTATGACAATGATAACAATATCCAGCCTTAACACCCATTTCCTTTTCAAAATTAGATTCTGGAATTTCTTTATTGCAATTTAATGCAATCATTGATCCAGTTCCAATTGCAACTGCATCAGCACCTAAGGCTAAACATTTTGCAAGATCAGCCCCATCCCTTACTCCTCCTGCGTAAATCAAAGTTATATCTCCTGATTTACCAACATCGTCCAATCCCCTGCGTGCTTCACGAATAGCGGCAATGCCTGGAATACCTGTGTTTGCAGCTGCGATATGCGGACCTGCTCCCGTGGATCCTTCCATTCCATCTAAATAAATTGAATCTGGACCACATTTTGCAGCCATACGTATGTCATCATAAACTTTCGCAGCACCTAATTTTAATTGTATTGGTATCTGATTGTCCGTTAGTTCTCTCAATTCTTGAACTTTTAATGCGAGGTCGTCTGGACCCAGCCAATCAGGATGTCTTGCTGGTGATCGTTGATCTATTCCCGAAGGCAAGGAACGCATTTCAGCAACCTGATCAGTTACCTTCTGTCCCATTAGATGACCACCCATTCCAACTTTTTGTCCTTGTCCGATAAAAACTTCTATTCCGTCTGCTAATTGAGCATGATGCGGATTAAAACCATAACGAGATTGGATACACTGATAGAACCATTTTTCAGAGTAACGTCTTTCATCGGGTATCATTCCACCTTCTCCAGAACATGTTGCGCTTCCAGCCATTGTTGCTCCTCTAGCTAAAGCCGTTTTTGCTTCATAAGAAAGTGCGCCAAAGCTCATACCGGTGATATAAACAGGGATATCTAATTCAATAGGATTTTTGCATCTTGGACCAATAATTGTTTTTGTTTCGCATTTTTCTCTATAACCTTC
>CEPV01041363.1_pt1 | contig 22561 bp, 28 predicted proteins | sample 530451 | NCBI WGS metagenome assembly CEPV01 (sample SAMEA2620097, study PRJEB7988) | marine metagenome | isolation source: saline water (ENVO:00002010), including
CCTGGCTCGGCGGTCTGAAAAGTTTTGAAAAACTTTTCTCCGCCTCCGCCTTTCGAATCCCTACTCGCGCTATAGACGCCAATTGAAAATACACGCTAAACGCACGTATTTTAAATTGTCGTTACGGAGGGTAGAGGATTCGAACCTCTGCGGGGTTACCCCCACCGCATTTCGAGTGCGGCGCCTTAAACCACTCAGCCAACCCTCCCTGTTCCGTAGCTTATCATTTTTTGTGTTTTGCACAAAATATGTTATGATTTTTGGGCATTTTCCTGATTCATAATTCTTAATTCATGATTCAGAGAAAGGCCCCATCGTCTAACGGTCAGGACGTAAGCTTTTCAAGCTTAAAATCGGGGTTCGATTCCCCGTGGGGTCACCAAAAGAAACATCATTCAAATCGTGAAAATTTTTGACTTTTGCCACAGGCAAAAGTGGGTGCGCAAAATCGGTTTTCGTGTTGTAAGCAAAGACGAATTCAGAAAGGACAGGCGCGCCGAAGCGCGCGGATTTGTCACGAACCAAGGGGTTCGTTCCAACTTTTTTGACGAGTTCCTTAATCTTAGGAAAATCGTCGGACGAGAATAAAAAATTGGCTAGTTTAGTATCTAAAACCCACTCACGCAGGGGTTCGACCCAATTATTTCCCTTGTGGTCAAAATCTTTCTTTTCTTGTCGCAAAGCAAGTGTGGTGCGCATAATTTCATCCTTCTTCTTGATGTACAATTCTTTCGGCACATCACCATCAAGATAGGATTCAACTAACTTTTCTAAGCGCACCTCGCTTGCTTTGATTTTATCTGCAAGATTTTGAACACTACTTTGCGATGAGTTCGTTTCTTTCTGCGAAAGACCCTCAATAGTCTTGAGCAGATAATCAGTTGTCTCATCGCAAAGTGAAATTGATTGAAGCCGTTCCTTTAACTGAAAGACAAGAATGTCCTCTCGCAAATATCCTTGCGTACATTTTCCTTTCTTTTTCGTGCACCTGTAATATCTGTACCTACCTCCGCACTTTCCTGTTGCCCATTGTGCGGTGATCATACTCCCGCACTCTCCACAGCGAAAAAGCCCCGTGAAAGGAAAATTGTGACCCGACTTTACTTTGCGAGGACGTTCTTTGTCTTTCAAAACTTTTTGCACGGCTTCAAACAATTTTGGGGAAATAATTGGCGCAAAGCTTCCTTCAAACCATTCTTCTTTATATTTGATAAATCCGAGATAACCCACGAATAAGTGGGGGTGCATGGTCAAAAATCTGTTACCCTGGAGTTACAAATTTTAAAGAATTGGATTTAAAAATGCTTTCCAGGCTTCTTAAAAATAATGACGAGGTTTTTAACAAAGCTTTCAAATATATGCTTCAAGCAGAGCAAGATTTTTATAGAAGTGTTCCGCCCCAAATGTTAACCATCAATCTTTTTAAATGTATTGAAATTATCATCAACGTGTTTGATGGAAAAACATTTAATAAAAAACTACAGCGGGCATCCATTGATCTCAATCTTGAAGAAGAGGATATAACGGGCGTTAAAAAATTGAAAGAAATTAGAAACTATGGCGACGTTGCCCACCCAAGACAGAGTGATCATACTGATTTTTATCCTCCCCAATTTCCAATTCCTCAAAACGTTGACTTCCCAAATTTTTGGCATTCTGGACTCACCTCGAAAGTGCTTTTAAATTATTTCCTTTATGTAGATAGTTTAATTGAAATCAAGTTGTCTAACGACACATACGACGAAGAAGATGAAATAATATCTGTTAATTACGGACACAAAAACTCCTATTATAAAATAAAACCTAGTGTGAAAAACAACGAGAGAATAACCCCTTTTATAAAGAAAAAATTATCTGAGTATTTTGAGGTGCCATATTCCCGAATTAGGCTCAGGACGCACACCCACTCCGGTCTTATCTATCAAATCAAGGACCACCTTGATTTTGAACTTGATCCAATAAGAGCTGGACGAAGTCATCAAATAATTATCCCCTTATAATACTGGTAAAATAGGAGCAGTCACCATATTTTTATTGATAAAGCAAAATACTCTTACGTCCATTCAATGGAAGGATGAGAGGTTTTTGAATTAAAGTGACATGACACAACACATTGAAAGTGAACAGAACAAGAGGTTAAGAAATAAATTTGACTTCAAGAAATATGGCTTCTATTCCGTTACTCCTTATATTGACGCTCAAATTGGTTTTGGTTGTAAGAAAAAACTAAATCCACAAGATACAAAAAATGTTTCGGGAATTGGAATTTACATTCCCAACAAAACATATAATGAGCCAAGTTTAACAAGAAAAGCATTTTATATTACAGCAACATATGGAGAGGAGTTGCCAGAGGGAATACGGATGCGCTCGGAGCATAATTTTCTTGAGCCAATAGATTTGGAGTTTCGTGATGAATTTTTCTACGACGTCAATACTGAAAAACTTCACAAAGGAAACAAGGAAATCACAGCAAATGAATTATTGCTAGAGGTTTATGGAAAGCACATAAAAACAACACGACCATTCCGTGGTTTGTTTTTAAGAGCCAAACTTAGGGTTTGGAGAATTTGGCTTCCATGGCTGTTTACATTAATCTCAAATATCTTCCATTATCTACTATTTTTTATTTCTGGAGATAAATACGCTTATGAATTTTTGCTTCAGGAGGAGAACTTAAATGGACAAATAATTAGCTCAAGAATGAAAGGTCGAGTAAGTGAGGATACAGGATCTGCCAAGACAAAGGAAAAAGAAGAGGAGGCTAAGAAGATTGATTTTTTCGGCAACAAAGTACCTCGGTGGCCAATCGTATTTTATTCTGCACTCCATTTGTGCATTTGGTTTTTGATCAAATACTTCAGTATTCAAACGGATCAAATTGAATATTTCTTCAGTAATAATTTCCTCGTAGTCTTGTACGTTATAGTATCGTTTTGGCTTATTGAAACTGTACTACCTTTCTTGCTCAAAAAGTTGATAAAATATTCTTCAACTTTGTCTCGCCTAGCATCACACAAGAAAATAAAGGCTTAGGTAGAACCCCGTCCGTTTGCGGACGAGGTTTGTACGCGCATGGTAAGTTGAGTTGGGGTAAACGTATATAGAAATGTTAAGATAAGACCATGAACTACCTAATCTTAATCATCGTCGCCCTCGTTAGTTTCGCTATCGGCAGGAAAACCGCAAAAACTTTTTCACCAAAGTCGGCGGATGAGTTAGACGATATACGCGCGGAGGCGCATGAAGCATTAAGCGAGCGGACAGAAAATCGCAAAGAAAAGATTTTGGAGATGATGAACATCGAAGCTGTTCATCAAAAAGAGTTAAAATCTTGTGATGTAATTGACCACAAAACAGGCATAACTTGCTCGGATGTTGAGAAACTGCTTGATGTATCTAGTCAAACAGCAGTTAAATACTTGAATGAGCTAGAAAAAGAAGAAAAGATTGAACAAATCGGGACTTCTGGCAGAGGCGTTTATTATGTCTTAAAATAGCCATAATTCATATAAGAGCACTTCGTCTCATATAAGCTCCTCGGCTCGGCAATGAGAAAATTCCGCTTTGCTCCACTTTCTCGTTGCTCTCGCTCTACGTCGCTTATAAAACCTTGCAAGGATATATAGGAAATAGAGCTTTTAACTACAAACCAATTACGCATTATTAACATTAAAATACTCGTATGATATAGTTTAGGTAGTTCAGTAGTTGCATGGCATCAGTCGTCGCAAGTGCGTCAGGAGGAAAACGATGAAGTACCTGCAAGCTTTTATAAACATAGAGTACTGGTTTTGGCATAGGGCAATTTACATCAACCCCTTATTGTTTCCGTTTTTTCTACTTATGCCTTTCGTGGACATATCCGGAATGCCAACCCTTTGGTTTACGCCAATATGGTGGTTCACTGCCGTCTTTACCCTTATTCTTTGGTGGGTCACTCTTCCAATGATTCTTTACCTTGTCGACTCAGGAAAGAATGTACCTCGCTAAGTCCTTAAGAGGCGGTCTAAGAAGCCCTTGACACTAGTCAGGGCTTTTTCTATTTAAAAAACTTAATTCCTTTAATATTGAATGGTTCAACATATTGAGTCGTCCGTTTTTTGACCTTGACGCTTGACAGCTCCGTTCGCATAGAGTATGGTGGTCATTAGAATTACGCATCTGACCAAGAGCGAGGTAACCGAGATGGCAGAGATGATACAGACAGAACTTATCTACCTGATTATATCAATTGGGGTCATTATCACTATTGCTCCGTTGCTGCTTATTTATCTTCAAGAGAAAGAAATCATCGAGTGCGACAAAACGATTTCCTACTTGGTATATGCTGTGGGCATCAGCATCTTAGTTCTAGCGTTGTTTCTTATGTGAATGACTATTTCGCAGTCAAATATTACTTTTTTGTATTAATAAGTGCGTTTGGTAAAAGGGAGTCAAGACATGGCTGAAAAGGCCGACGAAAGATCAGAAAGGCGGATGATCAGCGAAGAATCCACGGAACAGTGGTGGGAACAGATGGATGGAATACCAGGGCATGTGATTGTTATAGCAGTGGCTATTTTGTCTATCCTGTTGGTTTTTTCCTCGATGGACTTCTATCTCTAGTTCATGTAATTTGGCGAAAAATCAATCAAAACAATATCTTACGCAAGTCTTGTCGTCGGTGAAAGCCGGCGACTTTTTATATATCTGTTTGAGCCACAGGAAATGCTTGAAAATCAATGATTTTTACTTTGCCGTATTGAAGTAAAAACTTGATTTTTACGGAGGAAAGTGGGATGATTAGCTAATGGCATATAAACATCTTTATCGCAGTAATAAAAACAAAATATGCGCTGGAATTATCGGAGGTATAGGAGAATATTTTGATGTTGACCCGACAATCATCCGGCTATTGTGGATACTTGTTGTTATCTTTACCGGAGTAGTTCCGGGACTTATTGCTTACTTCATCGCCCTTTTTGTCGTTCCGATTAAAAAAAAGTAGTTTTTATCAAAAAAATGAGATTCCTCAACAGCTCAATCCTGCTATAAGCGAGATTGAGTTGCTCGTCTTTTTGACACTTGATCACCGTGTTTACATAAAGCATAATTAGTATTAGATTGTTTATCGTTTGACTAGTGACGAGGTAGATGAAATGGTGGAAATGACAACAGAAGTGATTATGTATCTGATTCTGCCTGTGGGAATCCTCATCGCTCTTATTCCTATGTGGTTTATTCACATCCAAGGAAGGAAAATTACCAGATGGAGCGAGAAGATTTCCTACTATATATGTATCATTGGTGCTTGTGTGTTTGTGGTGATGCTGATTTTTTTGTATATGAACATTCCGTAATCAGACATTACGTTTTCAAACAAAAAAGCCCTGCTGAAGTTAAAATTTCATCAGGGCTTTTGTCCTTAATTATTCTTTATTGCGTGCGAGTTCGCATAGTTTTGCGATACCCGCAAGGAGTGTTATTTGTTGCGCCGCGCTATCCAAATTGTGGCAACCAAATTGTACTGACCTTGTTCCTATACTATCACCATATAGTTGGTCAGGATAAATAGAAACATCGCATGCGTTTCCAGGGCATTTGAGATTAAACCTTCCATCGGGTGCAATCGTCGCGCGATACTCGCTCATGTCTTCCCAAAGTTCTCTATGAGTAACTTTGTTCCATGTTTGGCGCATCACTTCTTCTACTATGGGCAAAGAAACCCTAGTAAGCATACGTTGGTCGGAATCAGGAATTTTCCCTCCTTGTTTTTTAAGCCACATTCCAAAGTCTGGAGATATATACCCGCTCACAGAATGTCCATGCACGTCGTTGCGACACACAGTATCAATCTGAATAAATTGCTGGCGGTTTGGTAGTTTGACTTCCTCGTCAACAGACATGTTGTTGAGGACCATGAGTAATATCCGAATAGTCATGGATATATAATTTGCTCTTGCGCTATCAGACAACTCAAAGTTAAAATGAATCTTTCTATCTTTGATATTTACATATCCGCATGTGCCGTATCCAAACACGCGGTTTCCAAAAAGATCTTTATCTGGTGGCGTAAATTCTGAATAAGCGCCGAAATACTCCTTTATCGCATCCTCTATAATACGTTGAGTTATAAAGTGAAGTTTTGCTTGAAATATTTCAAGGTGCCGTTCGCTCATAGAAAATACTAAGTGCGGATTAATTTCCTTTGAACTCCGAGGAGGAACAAAGGATAAGTCGTACACGTGTAGGTAATCCACTTGCTTCTCCTGTTCATGTCAACTAGCGGCATGCTGTGAAATCTGTAAGGTATTTTAGTATAAAATACAGAACCCTGCCATAGAGATGGTGGAATAATGATGGCTTAATAATGACAGAAGTGTTGTTGCCATTGCTGAATGTGGATGTGTGCATCACACAAAAAACGACGATGCCTGTTTGCACAACATTGCACTTGCATGCGAACAGTACTACACCTGAAATGGTCATTCATCTATCGTGTCTTTTGGAAGCTGCCCTAATAAGGTGGCTTTTTTCTTTTACTTTCAATTACTCCAGAATTTTCACATCAAACATCGGGCGTTTGATGATGGTGAAGTATTTTGCGTGTAAATGACAAAAAAAAGAAAGCCCGACCGTAATTTGGCTGGGCTTGGCATGTGCCTGTTGAGTTTTATCATTACTGCCCGCGCATCACGCTTCACTTTTATTCATTAGGAAACAATTTTCTGTGTGAGCTTATTGTGATATGCGGAGGCTACGTCGGTTAGTGAACAATGGCCAATGATCACCCGGCGTCGGTGTTGTTGGTGTCGATAGCTTCGAGGGTCAGATTGAAGCTTTTCAAGGTTTGTCTTTCTGTTTGTCGCACGATAAACCTCCTTGTGGTTGATTGGAACGAACTCAATTCGCAATGAGCTAAGTCAAGTCTTCATTGTACACGAACTAAAAAGAAAGTAAATATTTTTGTGCTTAGAGTATTTTAGTGGAATAGGGGCGTTAAATGGCGTCTACTTCCAATATTTTTTTGGTTAAAATCACAACTTGTTTTTTTAGAAGTTATTGTATAAGATTAAATATATGAATGCAGAAAAACCTCCTCAAATAGAAGAGGAACCAAAGGATGAATATGGCTGGTCAGACGAGGAGCTAAAAATGACCTTGTTGTATCAAGACAGGTATTTTGATTCTCCTACATCTGATGGTTCTAGTGGAACAGTAAAAGCTGCAGCTAGGTGGGACAGCAATAGAAAAGTCGTGATTGTTCGGGGGGTAGATGGCTCCATCTTTTATATTAGAGATGTTGCTTCTCAACCTAGCCCTAATGAAGCGTCCGCATTACATAATGCAGTTTCTGATGACTGGACTAGCTGGGACTTAAGGCGAAAGGATGATCCTGAGAGTATTCCAGACAAATCAAAATTGGACTAGTCCAAAAAAGAATGAGAATAGCCATTATTTACACATTTAAATTTTTTTCACAACATTCCAACATTCTATAGAATGTTGGAATGTTTAAATAGCTTCCTGCTTTTAGAGGGATTGAAGTCTACAAAAAAAAGAAGCCGATTAAGACTTCTTTTTTTGTGAGCTTTTTGAATGGTTTTAATCTTTTTTGTCTTTGTTTCGGCGGAGGAATGCCGGTACTGCACCCCATTCTTCTTCCTCATCATCTGCGGCAACGGTTCCCGCCGCGTCAACTTTTCTAGTGGTGACTCCATTTACTGCATTTAATATGTCGTCTTTCTTTTGATTTTTATTATTTTTTGGACTTTCAGGTGCGGTTATTGTGGGATTAAATAGTGGTTTACTTTGAGCACCTTCAGGTTCAGGGAAACCAGATGCAATTACAGTAATTTTAATTTCTCCTTTGCCTAATTTGCTGTCATTGATTGCGCCGAATATAACTTTTGCATCATCTGAAATAGATTCGGTAATAATTTTTGCGGCTTCCTGAATTTCGTGCATACCTAGGTCTTCTCCACCAGCAATCGCAAACAGTACACCACGCGCGCCGCTGACAGATACGTCAAGGAGCGGTGAGTTAATTGCCTGTCGTGCGGCATGTTCCGCGCGCTTTTCTCCGGATGCTCGCCCGATTCCCATAAGCGCCGAGCCGGCTTCTGACATAACTGCGCGAATGTCCGCAAAGTCAACGTTAATAACTCCAGGGGCGGTAATGAGATCCGAAATACCTTCAACTGCTTGCCGCAGAACTTCATCACTCATTCCAAATGCATCTCGAGCGCTTACTTCTTTCTTGACAGTTTGAAGTAGGCGGTCGTTTGGAATAATGATAAGCGCGTCAACTTCATTTTGTAATTCTGAAAGCCCCGAAAGCGCAAGGCTCATTCGTTGTGTTCCTTCAAAGAAAAATGGCTTGGTAACAACGCCGACTGTAAGAGCGCCTGACTCTCGGGCAACTCGCGCGATCGTAGGCGAGCCGCCAGTGCCGGTGCCGCCTCCCATACCGGCCGCGATAAAGACCATGTCTGCTCCTTTAATAGCATCTTGAATTTCCGTGCGAGTTTCCTCTGCAGCTTTTTTGCCAACTTCTGGATTCATGCCAGCTCCAAGGCCTCTTGTGAGATTTTTTCCAAGATTTATTTTTTTTCTTGCCAGTGATTTGTGGAGATCTTGCACGTCGGTATTCATAGCAATAAACTCAACACCACGCACTCGTGAATGCATCATGTGGTTTATAGCGTTACCGCCAGCGCCACCAACGCCGACTACATATATACGCGCAAATGTTTCAATATCTGGTTCAATTTTGGGCATAGTCTAGGTATTAAGCACTAGGCTTTAGGCTTTAGGAATTTTTTACTTTTCCTAGCGCCTAGCGCCTAATGCCTAGCGTCTGTTTGGTTTGATTTACCTCACCTTACCAGAAAAAGCGATACTGACAATATTGACAAAGAACCCACTATTTTTTGTAGTGTTTCCTCAAAATATTAGTGTTTTCAGATATTCAGGGCAAAAATTGCTTTACCCACAAGATAAATGTTTTGAAATAGTCTTCGGCTCGTCGTCTGCTTATCTCGGCGAAATCGCTTGTGTATGTGTCGTGGAGTCCCAAGATGCAAAGTCCGTATGCAACTGACCACGCGGGATCTTTTATTTTACTGTCAACATTGTTGTTCGTATGAGACATCGCGATGCGCGCGGGTAGTTTAAGAGATGCTTTTGCGAGATCTTCAATTGTTGCGACCCCAGAGCCACCACCCGTGATAACTATACCGGCAGGCAAGAGTCCGTTTCGCCCGACTTTTTTTAAATGTGCTTCTACTAAATCAAAAATATCAGAAAGGCGTGCTTGAATAATTTCTCCCAATTTTTTTTGCGGATATTCTTCTCCTGTTAATGAACCGAGCTTTACTCGCTCTGCGTCTTCAAGCGGAATTTTGAGTCCTAACGCGATGTCATTTGTAATATCTGTTGAGCCTATCGGAAATACTTCAAGTGAAGTTGGTTTGTCGTTTTCAAACACAGCAAGAGATACGGTTTCAGCGCCGATGTTAACCAAGACACAGCCGGCAATGCGCTGTGTATTTGTAAGTGTTACTAAACTTGCCGCAATGGGAGAGGCGGCAACATCTCCTACATCAATGCCAGCTTCTTCTGTCGCGTGCACAAAATCATCCAAATGTTGAGCGATGCAAGTGATAAACAAAACACGTGTCTCAAATTTCATGCCGCGCATACCGCGTGGTCGGCCTAATATTTCTTTGCCGTCCAGTTTGTATTGCAATACAACTTGATGAATAATTTTTTTATTTTGGAGATCACCCGCTTTCTCTTTGCTTGCCGCGATTGCTCGTTCTATATCAAGTGAGGTTACTTCACCATCAACACGGGAAATAAGAGTAGAGCCAACACCTATTGTTGATCCCAAAGAAAGACCACCGGCTGAAATAAGTGCTTGTTTTACTCGTGTATTCGCTTCTTGTTCGGCTTGTTTGACAGCGTCACTGATGCTTTTTATTGCTTCATCAATGTGGGTAATATACCCATGCCGTAGACCGAAGGATTCAGCATTTCCTGTACCGAGCACTTTAATGCTACCGCGTTTTCCGCGGCGTTCCGCGATTACAACGCGTGTATTTTTTGTTCCTATATCAATTCCTGTCGTGATGTGGCGAGACATATTATTGACTTACAACCAACAACCCATAACCCATAACTAAAAACATACAACAAACAACCAACAATGAAATTAGCTGGTAACTTGAGGTCTGGAATAAATAAGTTGTTGATTGTGAGTTGTCGGTTGTTTGTTAAGAAGAGGCGAAACAAACAACGAGAATAAGATTATTCAACAAATTTATCTCACAAATTATCTTTGAAAAATTTTTTGAAAACTTTAGCCTCTTCTCTTTCCATTGTACTACTATGTGTGTAGCCCTTCAAATGTATAAGACCGTGTATAAACAAATGTGCAAGATGTATTTTGTATTGCGTGTTGTTTTGTCGCGCTTCTTCTCGTGCTTTTTTTGTGTTAATAAATATCTCGCCCTCATTTTTTACAATAGGGAAACTCAATATGTTAGTGCGCACGTCTTTTTTGCGATATTGCTTATTGAGTTTTCTTGAAAGCTTGTCGCCGATAAATACAAGGCTTAGTGAATATTTCTTCCCAAGTACTGCCTCTTTAATATCAAAAAACGGCAGGGTTGGAATCCCGCCTTTTGTTGTGTTCGCTATTGAGAAAGTGCCGTCTCGTTTTCTTGAATCATAAATCATTGTATTTGCCCTAATTTTTTGAGCTTTTCTATCTCTTTCGTCTTTATAACACGTTTTAAAGCGCGCGCTTTTCGTTTGAATCTGGACTCTGGTCGGCTGGCGAAACGCCGCGAGCGGGCGCGCTTTAACACACCTGAACTTCTCAGGCGTTTTGAAAATCTCCGCAAAAGTGAGACATTTGATTCATTTGTTGTTTTTGTAACTTCAACGTTTTGTGTCATGGTTTAGGTATTAGGTATTAGGTAATTAGGAATTAGGAATTTTCATTTTTCCTAACGCCTAGTATTTAATACCTAATGTTTATTTGGTTTTGTTATGGTGATTATACGGGAAATCTTTATATTTGCAATAGATCGTTTTTACGAACGTTTCTTCAAATAATCTCCAAGTTTGGAAATTTGAACAGTTTCTTGTGAGCGTGTATTCATGTTGCGCACAATAACCGAATTTTCATTTGCCTCTTTTTGTCCAAGTATCACGATGTGTGTGATTTTTGCTTTCTCTGCCATACCAAGTTGTGCCGAGAGTGTATCTTTGCTGATTGCATGAGTAATCGGAATCCGTGCTTTGCGGAGAGCTTCAATTACTTCAAAACTTTTGAATTTTGCGCCAACTCCTATTTGTATAAAGTATGCTTTTGGTTTTTTAATGATACGTGGCTGTGGAGCCAAAAATCCGGGAGCTTTGATTGCTCTGTCAACTCCAATTGCCGCGCCGATAGCGGGAATGTCGCGCCTACTGCCTAACGTGTGAGCGAGTTCATCGTATCTGCCGCCACTTCCAAGCGACAATGTTTCTTCTACTTTCTTTTCTTCTTTCTTCTTTGATTCACTCTCGTCATCTTTTTTTTCTTCATTCTCACTCTTTCCATCATCATCTGCCTTTCCATCTTCTTTCTCCGGTATGGAGACAATTTCAAATACCGTACGAGTGTAATAATCAAGACCGCGCACGAGTGTGTGGTCAATCTCATAATCAATATTCATTGCATCAAGGTGTTCTAGTACGTCTTTAAGGTGTCGTTTACATGGCTCGCACAGAAAACTTATCATATCCGGAGCATCTTCTTTGAACTCCTGACATTGCTTGTCTTTACAGTCAAGCAGTCTAAGGGGGTTTTGGCGAAGGCGCTTCTTGCAGTGCACACACAGTTTATTTATGTGTTTTCTGTAGTATGTGTTAAGTTCTTTTATGTATTCTGGTCTGCATTGACTGTCGCCGATACTGTTGATAAGGACACAGAGACCTTTAATACCCATCTCTTCCAGAATTAGATATGTCAGTTTGATGGTAAGCGCATCGGTAATACTCTGGTCAGTACCTAATATTTCAAAACCAAATTGCCAGAATTGCCGCGCACGATCGCGTTGTGGTCTTTCGTGGCGGAAAAATGGTCCATGGTAGTAAAGCATAACCGGTTGTGAGCGAGAGAACATGCCGTGTTCAATGTATGCTCGCATAACTCCTGCTGTTCCTTCTGGGCGCATGGCAAGCCTATCACGTCCCTTTGTGCTGAAGGCGTACATTTCTTTTGCGACAATATCCGTGTCAGTTCCTACACCGCGTGTAAACACTTCTTCTTTTTCAAGGATTGGCGTTTCAATCGGCTGAAAGCCATAATAAAGCGCGATGTCAGCCGCTTTTTCGAAGAATCCTTGGTATATAAAAAACTCTTCATGTAAAATGTCTCGCATACCTTTTGGTGATGCCAGAGTAGGCTGCCGCTTTTTTCTTCTTACCGTTTTTTTAGGTGATGTTTTTTTGCGAAACATGCCAATGTTGTTAAAATTTACGAGCTCAATGCGGAGTAAATTTTACTACAACATTGAGCACCCTGTTAAATAAAATTTGATACTTTACTGATGATTTTGTATCTTATCTCACCTTAAATACGTAGTAGAGCAATATTAGCACTTTTTCCTATCAAATTTTAAATTTTCTTTAAAAATTTATTTAACAGGGTTAAGAAAAATATAGTCGCTCGCTGTTACTCGCTCCTTATTTTTCTTAATACACAACTGCTCCCGGTATGAACGAAATATCGGTAACTGGGAACAGGCGCACAAATGTTCTGCCGATAACTAGCTCTCGTGATAATACTCCCCATGAGCGGGAATCAAGGCTGGCGATGCGGTTGTCTCCCATTACAAAGTATTCATCCTCGCCGAGTACGGTCGTCATTGTATCACGAAAGAGTGATTCATTATATGGCTCTCCAATTATTACGCCATCTGGCTGAACCTCGTTTATAATAGTGACAACACCTTTTTCTATCTCAATAGTCTCATTCGGAAGTGCAATGATTCTCTTGATAAAAAATTTTGACGTGTCATTGGGAAATCTGAAGATAATAACATCACCACGTTCAGGTTCTTTAAATCTGTATGAAAGTTGGTCTACTACTAAATAATCGCCGTTATGAAATGACGGTATCATGGAGTTGCCACTCACAATATATGGCTGTGCTACAAAAACACGAATGGGGACGACAATGATTAGCGCCAAGAAAACAAACTTTACTACTTCCGTAAAAAAAGAAATTAAGTCATCTTTTTCCTTAGGTACATTGTCAGGATTCATTGTGCAATTGTAATATAAATTTTTGTTTTATACAAAAAAGTAATGAAAACCCCGCCGACTATAAAGTCTAGCGGGGGATGCGAGTGTGTGTGTATTACTAGCTCAAAGAGGTTCTTCGTCGGTGCTTTCTTTTTGTTGTGCTTCAATTTCGTACATTAAAAGTGCAAATGGGAGAACAATAGAGACGACAAATGTGACACCTGTGAGATAAGCGTTTGACACGCTGAAAAAGAAAACTAACCCGATTATCCCTACATACAATATGTTGTGTACGGTAAGAAGTACCGTTCCTATCCTTGGATGCAATTTTTCTTCCGCATAATATGCGGAGCACCAAGCAAGGAATGCGGCAATTACAGCGAGTGTGATGAAGGATGTTGCGGTTGTCTCGGTTGCGGCGAGAATCGCGGATGACGTAGCGAATGTGATAAAGATTACAGCTGCCACGGGAGTGTCCTTGGAACGAGGTTTATAAAGCAATGCTAAGATGAATACGGGAAAAAACATGGTGAATACGATTAATGCGGAGGCTGGTATTGATTCCATCTCGAATTGAATCATGATGTAATACGCGCCGAATAAAACTACTGGCAAGATGGTCAGTAAAAGCAAGAACTTTTTCATGGTTTGTCCTCTTGTCTTGACTTCAACAAGTTCTACCTGAAGTTTGTCATGTCAAACCAAAAAGTCAAGATTTTTCATTACTATTAAATTCTGCTATGACGATATTTAACAGTAAAAACCCCCGCCAACTAAAAGTTTGGCGGGGATGTGTGGGCAAGTATTACCCATCCCAAGGTTCTACGTCGGCATGTTCTTCTTGCGGCCTATTTTCATACATAAAAAGTAAAAGTGGAAGTAAGACAGCGGCGACAAGCATGACGAACAGGATGAGCATTGTGCTTATTGTGACAATCACGGCAAGGTGCGCGGTTAGTCTAATTACCCCTATCCATAGAATATTATAGATGGTAAGAGGTAATAGTCCACTCTTTGAGTGTAGCTCTGTATGTGCGAAGAGTGCGGCAAGCATGGCGAAGAGTACAGCTAAGAACATGGAAATAAATGCGCTGACTGATGCAGTAGACGTCATGATAACCACGAAGAGTATGGCGAATACAACGGACATGGCTACAAACGAGATGGATGCGAAGAGCATAGCGATGGTTTTGGGTTCCCACCAGACGAGTGCGATAATCGCAATTGCAAGTGTGAAGATTGCGATTGTGGTCGCGACGATTGTGGTGGCGAACAATGGATTTGCTTCGAATTGAAGTGCAAATAAATACGTAACATCCAAAACCAATGGCAACGTAATTTGGAAAAGCAAAAGCTTGTTTATGTCACTCATATCATTCATGGCAAAATCTTTTCCATTTCTTTCAGTAAATACTGTCTGAAGAATATCACACCGAATCAAAAAGTTATATGTTTAACATTGTATGTTAAATGCAGAGAAAAACCCCGCCGACTAAAAGTCTGGCGGGGGTGCTAGTGTATCACTTGCTCACTGAAATTTTTCGCTGACGCTTTTTTATTATGCGCATTCGTAAGCAAACATTACAAGTGGAAGAGAAAAGACGATGGCAAGCATACTGCCTCCGTCAAGCGTCATACCAAAAAATATCGCAAATCCTATTACTACTGTGTACAAGATATTATGTATGATAAGAAGTATAAGATTGCTTCTAGTGTGCAGTCTTTTTTTAGCGATGACCGCGGCAAGGATTGCGAGGAATATTGCGATTATGCCGGACGTGATTAGTGGGACGAACATGATGGGCGCGACGGCAAATACAGCAGATGCGGCGATGAACGTGATTGATGCGACGGACATGGCGAATGCGGCGGATACATAATCGGGTACGTTGTAGTTGCCGCGGTTATGTGTGTTGTACATGGAAAGGGCCACGGATGCAATAAGCGCGACAAGCAGGATGGCGTACTTGGGATTTACTTCAAATTGAAATGCACCATAATATACACCGGCTATGATTAATGGCAAGGCAGCCATGGAGATCAAAGTCTCTTTCATAAGATGGTATCCTATCTGATTGTTTCAATCGTACTAATTATAGTATATCACATCAAACCAAAAAGTCAAATGGTGGACATCCGATGTCAGTCAAACACAAAAAACCCCCGCCGACTAAAAGTCTGGCGGGGGATGAGGTGGTTAGATACCACCATGTGTGCCGTAGAATTGTCTCTCGTCTCTCTTTTTCTTTCTTGTTTCGTACCATAGAAGTAAGAGTGGAAGAGCGACAGCGACGATAAGTGTGCCTCCTCCGGTGAGTGTTTCGCCTGCTATAATGAAGTACGTGGTTGTTCCAATTGCTCCTACATACAAAATATTGCATACAATAAGGAGCGCCGTTCCTATCCTTGGATGTAGTGTTTTTTGTGCGTTGTACGCGGCAAACATAACAAAGATCACGGCGAACACAGCGAGTAAGGCAAAAGACATTTCGGAGGCTTCAGATGCGTCGATCGCGGCGATAATCGCGAAGAGTGAGGCGAACATGATGGCAGGTGCTGCGGATTCGATAAAAAATGAAGTAATGGCTACGACAACAAATATGATGGTCGCGATAGATACGGCGGTAGGTATTGACTCCAATCCGGATTGAATTGCGACGTAATATGCGCTGAATATACCTATTGGTAAGACGGTAAGGAAAAGCAAGAGTTTCTTCATGGTTTGTCCTCTTGTTTTGATTTCAACAAGTACTGCATGAAGTTTGCCACACCAAACAAAGAAGTCAACGTTTAGAGGTTGAATTTCTAAATGTTTGAAAATACTAGATACTAGATACTAGATACTTTATACTAACAGTATCATGTCATACACTATCGTCGGGCTCGGAAATCCGGGAAAAGAATATGAAAACACGCGCCACAACACCGGCTGGATTGTGTTGGAGCATTTTCGTAAAACAAAAAAATTTCCAGAATGGAAGCATAATAAAAAACTAAATGCCGAAACTTCCGAAGGAAAGTTGCAGAAAGAAAAAGCACTTTTAGTATTACCCGGAACGTTTATGAATAAGTCTGGAAAAGCGATCGCACATCTAAAAGATAAAAGCTTAAAGATAAAAGCTTGTTTAATTGTTGTTCATGACGACTTAGACTTGCCGATCGGCACATTTAAAATTGCATTCAATAGAGGAACAGGTGGGCATAAAGGAGTAGACTCAATACGGCGAAGCATTAAGACGAAAGCATTTATCCGTCTGAAAGTAGGTATTGCTCCAGCAACTCCTTCTGGAAAAGTGAGAAAACCAAAAGGGGAGCAGAAAGTTAGTGATTTTATCCTCGGTGCATTTAATCCTGCGGAATTACAAAAATTAAAACGCATACTTCCAAAGATGACAGACACACTTGAGATGATTGTTGCCGAGGGAAAAGAAAAAGCGATGAACAGGTTTAACTAACATTTGACATTTAAAAATCGCGCGATTAGCTCTAGAGCTAATCGCGCGATTTTTTTTCTTGTACTTATGTTGCGTCCTCTGTTTTTGTGCTCTTTAGTGTTTCTTTGTGTGATAGTGTCATGCGCTGTTCATTTGGCTCAAAAAGCGTGATCTTGAATGAATATGTTTTGCCGAGTTCAAGTTCTTCTCGGAGCGCTTTTTCTGTGCCGAATTCTGAAACATGATTGAGCCCTGCAACTCCCTCTTCAATGGAAACTAACGCTCCGTGTTTGTTGTGTTTTATGACAACGCCCGTAACATCGTCTCCCTTCTTGTATTTTTTCGCGGCTGTTACCCACGGATTTTCTTTAAGCACTTTGATAGAGAGCGAGATTTTATTGTCTTTTACTTCAATAATCTGCGCTTTGACAACTTCTCCTACCTTAAAGAGAATACGCGGATCTTCAACAAGCCCCCAATCCATCTCTGAAATATGAACTAATCCTTCAAGTCCTTCCTCAATTTTAATAAAGAGACCAAAATCCACAATACCGGTAACTTCTCCCTCAACAATATCTCCTACGTTGTACTTGCCGATTATTTCACCCTTTTCTTTCTGTTCATGTCCTTTTTCGGAGAAGATAAGTTTTCCTTCTTTTGGTGAGGCGGACAAAATAAGTACATCTATTTTTTGTCCAACAAATTTTTGCAATTCTTGTAGAATTTTATCTTTGTCTCCGTCTTCAACGCGTGGATAGTGTTCCGTTTTGAGTTGGGACGCAGGTAAAAATCCAGCAATACCTTGCCATACAAGAATAAGACCTCCTTTGTTTGCTTCTTTAACCGGCAACTCAAGAAGTGTTTTTTTCTCAATCGCTTCTTCTGCTTCATTCCAGATGAGCGCTTGGCGTGCTTCTTTAAGTGAAAGCTCAACGTATCCGTCCTCGTTTTCCCGCTCAATAATTTTTGCGGCAATAGTATCTCCGATATTGACCTTCTTGATAATATCGCTTGCATTTGAAAACTCTCTGCCATAAATAATTCCTGTTCCAAATGGTGCAAGGTCAACAAATAGTGACGACTTGTCAATTTCAATAACCGTTCCGTCCACCAACTCTCCTTCCTCAGGTGGATTTTTGCTCTCTTCTATAATTTTCACCATTGGGTGCGTATGCGTTGCAGATGGTGAAGTTTTTTTTCTTAGTATTTTTGCGCCCTCTGCCTGTGTAGACAGGTCTGCTTGCAAGGGAGCGGTTGTTTTTATATCTTCGTCTTTGTCTAAATGAGCTTCTTTTTCTTCTACTTTTTCTTTTTGTTTTTTAAAGATTGATGTAATAAGTGGCATGTGTAAATTTTAGAGTCTATTTAGAGAATGTGTCCGTGCAAGTAACTAGTAACTGGTAATCAGTAATTAGTAAGAAGTGAGCGTTGGTTAATTAAAGTAACCTGTAGCATGGGGTTATATATTCTCTTTGTTAATAATAAAATGAGGTGCAAAAAGCACCAATCCATGAGTATACAAGATAACACGCCAATACGCAAGCGACCGACAATATAACTGTTGGACGCCGGATGTCCAACAGTATGATTATAAAGAAAAGCCCGACTTGTCAGCCGGGCTTTGAGGCGCACGCGACAGCTTCAAAGGTTTCCCTCCACTGCTCACGTGAATTCGCTCTTATAATCTCACAAGCACTCTTGTAAGGAGGCGTTTTGAGGCCGTCCGGCGGTTACCTTGAGGAGGAAACGTTGCCGGCGGTGTCGGCGATGGCCATGTCGGTGGCGGAGCCGTTGACGGCGCCAGTGGCGCTGGCGATATCCAGGTCGGTCTTTGAAATCATCAAGGCCCTTGTGGGGCCGTTGGTGAAACTTCGCATGAGAATTCTCCCTTGCTGGTTTTCGATGATGATGTACTCAACTCACAGCGAGTTAAGCATCTTCTCTATTATATATGAATTAAAATAAAAGTCAACCCCGTTAGAGATCTTTAATTATGTCACTTATTGCACTGATGAAGCCGTTAGGCGAATTCGCTTACATGCTTTATGTTCCTGTGAGCTCCGCTGAATCTCTAACGGGGGTCAAGTATTTTTTATCTGTATATGCGAAAAACGTTGTAAATTAAGGGTATATGAGCCGTTGTACACGGCAGAAAAGCGTATATGAAATTTTGTTTCGTGGACAAATAATTAAAAGAATACCCGACCGTAAACGGCCGGGTATGAATGAGTGCCCGGGCAACCTACAAGATTCTTTCAATTACCGAGACAAGTCCGCCTTTATACTTAATTATGCATGTATACAGGAGAACTTTTTAAGTATGCCATCGGACGATGTTGCAAGGTTTCCCTATTAGTCGTCGGGGCAGATCCGCTCTTATATGTGCGCTTCGCGCAGGCGGTCTTTTTACTGTGTACTATGGGTCGTATGGATCGTGTGATGAAATCCTATCCCCAGAAAGATTCATCGCACGGGGGTTTGAGTTGTGTCCGGGGATATGGCTTTGCGTCTGCCAGTTCTTCCTTTTAGGTTTGATTTCCTAGAGGACAAGTTGACGGACGCGCCGGCCGGCGGTTATCCGGCGACTGAAACGTTGCCGGCGATGGTGTCGGTATATAGGATGACGTCGTTGCGGGCGCCGTGACTGCGGGTCAGGAAGTCGGAATTTTTCAAAACCATGAAGGCCCTTGTGGGGCTATTTCTGAAACTTCGCATGAGAATTCTCCCTTGCTGGTTTTCGGACGACAATGTACTCAACTCACAGCGAATTAAGCATCTTCTCTATTATATACGAATTAAAACAAAAGTCAAGCCTCTTAACCGTGAATCCAAAAACTCCACCTAAAAAACCCTTATTTTTCAACAAAAACCCTAAAAAGATGGCTACAAGGTTAGGCTTTACACGTGGATAACCTGTGGAAAACACGCAAGGCCGGACATTGTGGAGGCTTGCAACCCCCTAAAGCCCCAAAATGCCTCGCATTTTGGGGCTTTAGGGGGTTTTTAATTAAAGGTAGAGGGGTGGTGAGCGTGTCTATGCAGGTATTTGCTATTGACAAGATGACAGCGTATGATATACTGTAGATGGAAAAATAAGCTTGAATATACCGTAAATCCCGAAACCTCAATGAAAAGGAGTACAATACAATGTCGAATAGAATCAGAGCAGGAATAATGTTCCTTTCTGCGAGTATCAACACCTTTTTAGCTTTTTGGGCTTTTGCCGCGGATAACGAATTTACTGGAGCATTTCTTGTTGCAACAGTAGTGTTCATCTTTGGTGTCGGTATTTTATTTTCTGCCCTTGCGACTCGGGACTAGTCAAAGCTAAAACTGACGTCTGCCAGCTCTCACAAGGAGCTGGTATTTTTTATAATGATTTATGTTTTCTCACCTTGATCCTCAGGCGGAATCTCTTCAATGTTTCGCGCTCTGTCAATAAAAAGTTTTCCGTCGAGATGCTCCACTTCATGTTGAAAAATTTGCGCAAGCAGCTTTGACGCTCCGCGGATGATTTTCTCTCCATTCTCGCCATATGCATTTATTGTAACTTTTTCAGCGCGCTTCACTTCTCCGTAGAGCCATCTCACTGACAGACAACCCTCGTGTGCCCAAAATTCTTTTTTAGATTTTTTTATAATTTCCGGATTTATAAACACCTGGTCAGCAGGAATTTTTGTGTGCTCATCCATTTCTTTCATTTCTTCTTCTGACAAAAGTGCTCTACCAGAGACGACAAAAATGCGAAGCAATATGCCAATTTGTGGCGCAGCAATTGCAACAGCATCATCTTGCGAGTGCATTGCTGTTTTCATGTCGGCAATAATTTTTTGTATCTTTGGAGTCTCGATTTCCGCAACAGGTACCTGTGATGCAACTTCATGCAGAGTTTTTTCCTCTTTCTGTAAAATTTTCACCATATTTGCATTATAACATAACGTGTTCCGTAAAAAGAAAAACCCACCAACCGGCGGGTCTTTCGCGATTGATGGGTTTATTGCGTGGGACGATAGCATATGTTGATAGAATTCGCTAACTCCATCCCATGAATGGTGGAAAACTTAGGTTCATTTGGCTCAAATATACTGATCGCGTGAAGCCATATATTTATTCCCTTTATCTGTGAATCATTTAACTCAACATCGGACTTGACCATTAGCAGAGCAAACTTGAGGATTAGTAGCTCTAGTTGACTTGGGTCGTATTCTGGCTGCGACTCAAATGATTCAATCCGTTCTTTAAGAAAAATACGTGCATTCACTATCGCCATTGTCTGTTCCCCTTTTATGGTAGTTTTTGAAGAAGAAAACGTAAGCGTACTCTGTTAACTAGCCTAGCATAAAAATAGAGAAAAGTCAATAACAAAGCCCTTGGGTAATATATACCAGTTGCCCAACAAAAATCTATAGGCTAATTCGCACGAATTAGCCTATGGTAAATTTGCAATTTGAAATCTAAAATCTTAAATCATATATCTTAAATCACAACAGGTGTTCTGGATCAACATTCACCGAGATAGACGGTGGAAGTGTTCGTAAAAGTGAAATCAGTTTTTTATCGGGCCATTTGCCGCGCAAAGAGGCAGGGCCTCCGCCCGGCTTGTCTTTGCCGCGCGCGATTTTCACCACGGCGTGTGTAATATATTTTCCACGTATTTTTGATGTAAATGCTGGGAAAATCTGAAGATCATATCCGTCAAGATGTCTTTTAATACGAGACATCTCTTTTTCCGTCTGCTGTTTGGTTCCCGTGTATGTGAGTTTTATTAACGTAGAAAATGGAGGATATCCAAATGTTTTCCGCGCGTCAATTTCTTCTTTATAAAAATCTGTAATGTTTCCGTTTAAAACATGCTGAAATAAAGGAGTCTCTGGTATCCGGCTCTGTATAATAAATTTTTTTACTGATTTTTCTCTCAAGCGCATAAGTAAATTGAATACTCGTTCATTTGTACGAAAGCTCGGCAAGGCAAAAAGTGAGTCAACTGAAACAGCTGCTGTTACGGCAATTTTTTTATGCAGAAGATTAAGTGCCATTTCGGTGCCAATGAGTATACTTCCGGGCGTTTCCAAAAATTCTTTTAGCAATGCCGCCGCTTTCTTTTTTGTTGACGCACTGTCTTTATCAACCCGGATGACTTTTGCATTAGGAAAAAGTTCTTTGATTTTCTCTTCAACATGCACTATACCAATACCAAGCGGTGTCAAACGCCAGCTGTCGCAGTTTTGACAGCGATCTATCACAACATTTTTTTCTCCACATTTATGACATAAGAACATTCGTTTTTCCTCCTCTGTCTGAGAGTTCTTACGCGGTGTCTGTTTGTGAAGAACAACCGGTACGGCGCAATTGCGGCACGAAACCACTTTGCCGCAGTCACTACAAAGCGTAACCGGAAACAGTCCCCTGCGGGATACAAAAAGAAAAACATTTTGATTATCTTCTTGGGCATCTTCAAGGGCCACTTTGAGTTTTTCACTGATGATGGTAAATGTCTTTGAAGTAAGTTGGAGCGGGGTATGTGTTTTTCGCATATCAACGAATACTTGTTCAGCGGAGGAAAGAGGACGAGATATCGGAGGTGCAAAGTGAGTAAATTCACCTATTTCATTTCGGTAAAGTGTTTCAACACGGAGTACCGCTCCTCCCACAATAAGTCTTCTACCCAGTGCATTTGCAAAATATTCTGCAAAAATGCGCATATCAACAAATGGTCTACGCTCCCGTTTATATGCCCAATTATGTTCCGTATCAATGATTATTGTATTGACGTCATGTCGTGGCATGCTTAATATACTGCCTGTTCCGATGATCAACACAGGATGCTTGTTTAACACGGCTGT
>CEPV01093722.1_pt1 | contig 22561 bp, 19 predicted proteins | sample 530451 | NCBI WGS metagenome assembly CEPV01 (sample SAMEA2620097, study PRJEB7988) | marine metagenome | isolation source: saline water (ENVO:00002010), including
CCGGCGGCGGATAGTTTTGCGGAGGCGACTGAAGTGGCTGTGACCACTGCAATCGACGAAGGGAAGAAGATCATAACCCAGACTGTCAGTGGCCAGATTACTCGCGAGGAACTGCTCGATAGTTTTGCCGCTCTACTGAGCAATCCTGGTTTCACATCTGATATGAATGTTGTCTGGGATCTGCGTGAGACTCGAATCGAGCAGTACACGTTGGATCAGGTGCAGCAGATTCCAGCCGACCTGCAGGAGTTCATGCAAAAGCGGGGTCAAGGCTACCGAGTCGCCCTGGTCGCGGACAGAAAGACCGACGTGCAGCTCTTGCAGTTCTATCAAGTGCCGCTTGGAAGAATGCAAGTCGACTTCAGAGTGTTCGATGATCTGAAGGATGCCTACCGGTGGGTGGGCTGACTCCCCGGCACGGCAGTTTCGCTGCTTGCGTTCTTACCGTTCGGCTCTACCCGTGATGACACGACCTCTGATGCGATCGATCAATCGCGTGCCCTGATTTTGCCAATCTGGTGCGTTGATGTCTTTGTCCTTTGTCTCCGGAACTAACAGAAAGAGAAGCAGAGCTGGAATGGTAAGCATCATCATCATCATAACGGCATACTCTAGTCGACCCGTCAGTTGAATCAGAAACGTAGCACACACGTGTGACAAGACGACAGCGACTGCGACGACCAGTGCCAATACGCCGGCGTAGGTCGAGCGCAGATGCGTCGGGTAAAGTTCAGTCGAGAGCACTCTCAGGATGACATCTCTTGCTGTAATTGCGATAAGCAGGATGCTGTAGGAGAGAAACATGACAACGATGAAGATCCTTCCCTCTCCCCAGTTTGCATAGAGGCAGAGCATGGCACCGGCGAGAACGATCGTGGCGATAGAAACGCACGGCACGCGTCCGAAACGATCCACCGCACGGGCAGCAATGACAAATCCGGCCATGCCGATACAACCAGCTGCGATCGAAACAGTACTGACAAATGTCTGCGATAGCCCGCGTAAGGTGATGAGATAGTAGTAGAAATAGGCACTCCCGGCTGCTGTCGCTAGGACATTCAGGAATGCAGAGCACAGCAGGGGAATGGTGTATCGCGCCTTCAACAGTGCCTTCCACTCGGCCCGCTCGTCAGTCTCGACCTGCTTAAGAAAATGCTCCGTTTCCACCAGCACGAAAAAAGTGTAGATGATGGCTACTGGTAGGGATGCAGCCAAATAGACCCAGTGCATGCGCCAGCCGAGGTCGGTCGCTGCATACAAGGGCATCAATATGATCACCCAGCCGCCACCACTGAAACTCATAAAGGCGGCAATCGACTGTGCTCTGGCCCGGTACTCCTCCGGTACATGTTCTGTGATAAAAACAGGACAGGTGGCAAAGATAGTTCCGGCACTGAATGCAACCACGATCTGGAGACCGACGTAAGCGAGGTAGTTGGTCACATAAATGCTCAGCAGGGATAGCAGCCAGAGCATAACAACGGATATCAATATTATCCTTTTGCGACCGATTATGTCGCCAACTCGCGAGAAGTACATGGTGCCGAGAAGCCCAAGGGAGAAGAAGGCAAACATGGCCGCAACGTCCGCCTGAGACAATGCAAAATCGTCGGCGAGGTATGGTGAACTGACTGCGTTTATGCCGGCGGCATAGGCGGTATACGTCTCGATGAGAATAATTGCCAGGAAGGATCTGTCTTTGTACCACGTGTAACCCATCGTAGTGCTGGCAATTCCCCCGTTTCGGATGGGTCAATAGTACGCACATGCCCAGGATTTGGCAAAACGGGATTGCGGTGCTGTGGACAGTTGGACATGCGATTTCCGGACAACTTTCCGGAACACTCGGTGTTCAGTTAACAGGTGTAACGGTCGGCGGCGATTTTCTGTTACAGTTGGACCATTCATCGAATTCAAGCAAGCACGAGGATTGAAACATGGCGTATGACAAACCAATACCTGCCCAGGGCACGCATACCAAGCCCTTCTGGGAAGGTACAAAAGAAGGCAAGCTGATGTTGCCCCGCTGCCAGGACTGTAATCGAGTGCACTGGTACCCCCGCTTCATATGCCCATCCTGCCATTCGATGAATCTCGAATGGATCGAGGCGAGTGGTGAAGGAACTGTGCATACCTATGCCGTGCAGCATCTCGTGTTTGGCCCCTGGGCGAAGGAAGCACCGTATGTCACAGCCTACATTGATCTCAAAGAGGGAGATCGTATGCTAACGGTTTTACGAGGGGTTGATGCTGAGAAGCCTGAAGAGATCAAGATCGGTGCCAAAGTCAAAGTCGAATTCGAAGAAGCCAGTGAGGATATGCACATTCCTTACTGGCGTGTTGTGGAGGAATAAGTATGCCCGGCGAACTATACAAAGCTGCAGCCATCGTTGGGGCTGCGGAAGCCAACGAAATAGGTTTCCTGGAGGAACCAATTACGTCACTGCAGTTGCACATCGAAGCGATCAAGAATCTCAGCGATCAGACCGGCGTACCGATCAAGAAGATCGATGGTGTTTTTTCGACCGGCTGGTCCTCGGAACTGTGTGAGCATCTCGGGATTCAGCCCAAATACATCGATACGACGTCAGTCGGCGGCTGCTCTTTCGAACTGCACGTGCACCATGCGATGCTGGCAATCCATGCCGGGGTCATCGATATCGCGTTGATCAGTCACGGCGAGAATGGTTTCTCGGCCCGCAAGATCGGTTCTGGCGGTGGTGGCGGTTACGCTCGTGGTGGCGGTATGTCATCGCCGGGTGTCGAGATGACCATGGCTTACGGGCTGGGTGGCGCACCAGCCAGCTATGCGCACGCGCTTGTCCGTCACATGCATCGGTTCGGCACGACTACGGAAGATTTCGCCCACATCGCCAAAGTGAGCCGTGATTGGGCCACCTTGAATCCACGCGCCGCCATGTACTCCAAGGAGAAACACCCTTTTGGTGGCCCCATCACCGTTCAGCAGGTGGAAGAGTCCAGAATGATTACCTGGCCGCTGACGATCTTACACTGCTGCATGGTGGCAGATCACGGCGGTGCTGTTCTGGTAACGAGTCCCAAAGTCGCGGCTGGCCTCAGGACCAAGCCCGTGTGGATTGCCGGTGCTGGTGAGAGCATGGGGCATGCCAATATGCTGGAGATGGATGACTTCACGGCCACCTCGGCATTTCGCTCGGCTGATGTGGCTTACACAATGGCTGGCCTTGGTCCAGACGATATGGAAATGGCGCAGATATACGACTCGTTCACGATCACGGCTGGAATCACGGCAGAGATGTTGGGCCTGGCACCCCGCGGAGAGGGGTACGCCCTCTGGAAAGACGGCCGTGCTGCACCTGGCGGAAGTTTACCCATTAACACCAATGGTGGTGGCCTGTCCTTCAACCACAGTGGCATGTATGGCATGCCACTCCTGATTGAGGGCTATCGACAGTTGTCCGGTACCGCCGAAGACGGTATCAACGGTGACAAAGGCAAGCAGACGAGTGCAAGAACCTGTGTTATTAACGGTACGGGCGGCACCCTGTCGACGACCGGGACGCTGGTGTTGGTGGCTGATGACTGATAAGCGACTCAACCACTAGACCCATCCCTGGATAGAAGCTGCTTCCTCACGAACCAGCTCGGGTGCGCCGAGCAGTTGGCGATTGAATCCGATTCGCTTGAACCAGTAGTGTAGCCCCAGAAGGTCTGTGAAGCCCATGCCGCCATGCACCTCGGTGGACTTGCGGGCGACAAACTGACCGATCTCCGACAGATGGGCCTTGGCATGGCACGCCATCAGACGTGCCTCCTCTGGAATCGCGTTGGCGGCATGAGCGGCATACCAGACCAGCGAACGACAGGGCTCGAGGTCCGCTGCCATATCCGCGCACATATGCTTGACCGCTTGAAAAGAACCGATGACGCGATTGAACTGTTTGCGTTCCTTGGCGTATTCCACCGACTTATTCAACATAGTCTGCGCAGCCCCGAGAGAATCCGCAGCGAGGATCAAGCGACCTGCGTCGATACTGCTTAGCAAAGGTTCACGATCCGAGGCCGACCCGGGCAGGATCTCCGCGGCTGCCCCTTCAAATACGACTTCAGCGACACTGCGGGTGCGATCGATGGTGACGAGTCTGCGGCGTGAAACGCCCTTGGCCGTGGCGTCCACCAAATGGAGAGCGCCCTCTCGGTCGACGATAATGAGCATGTTGGCATCCATGCCGTCCAGCACGAACATCGATTTCCCCTGCAATCCGTCGGCGGACGCGTCAACACCACTGTCTTCACGCGTTGCGATCTGTTCCGTGACGCCCACGCCGAATAGCACTTCACCCGCAGCAATGGGTCCAAGCCATTTGTCCTTCTGCTCATCGCTTCCCGCGGCCAGCAGAGCCGTCGGCGCCATTACCGACGAAGCGACAAAGGGGATGGGGGCAATCGTCTGACCCATCGCTTCAGCCACAAGGGCAGCTTCCAGGTAACCCAATCCTACGCCGCCATGATCTTCAGGAATGAGAATTCCCGGGATGCCGAGATCCGTTAGGCGCGACCAAATATCCGGTATGTGTGTCTCATCGGACTCCGCCGCTTTACGCACCTTCTCCAGCGGACATTCTGTATCCAGAAAACTGAATACACTTTCCTGCAACATGCGCTGTTCTTCGTTAAGACTGAATTCCATGCGGATATCCCCTTAGATCTTAAGTTCCTGTTTTGGCTCCTTTGGCAAACCGAGTGCCCTTTCGCCGATGATGTTCTTCTGAATCTGTGCCGTGCCGCCGCCGATGATCAAGCCCAGATCCATCATATAGTTGCTCTGCCACATGCCTCGATCACGCAGGTAAGGGCTGCCACGATACAGTATGCCCGACTCTCCCATGATATCGATTGCGAGGCTTGCCACCTGATGGTTCAGTTCGCAGCCCTGCAGTTTAACGATCCACCGGGACATGCCGGGATCTTCTCCCCTCAATTGGTGGCTGAAATTGCGCATCCCGTTGAACTTCATCGACAGCATGCGGGCCTGGAGTTTCAGCAGTCTGTCCCGGTAGGTCGGATGATCCATCAAACAGCGTCCGTCGATGGTCTCTGTCTTCATCATTTCTACAACAGCGCGAAACCGGTTTTCAGCCGCGTCGGGATCACCCAGACCGCCGCGCTCGTGCTTGAGGGTGGCGTTCGCCACGAACCAACCGTCGCCGCGAGCGCCCACGATCTGATCTGTAGGCACGCGCACGTCGGTGAAAAACACTTCGTTGAAGGTGGCGTCTCCCGTCATGGTGACGAGCGGGCGAACTTCTATTCCCGGCGTATCCATAGAAAAAAGCAGATAGCTGATGCCTTGATGCTTGGGCGCGTCCGGTTCTGTTCGCACCAGGCAGAAGATCATTTCCGCAGTCTTGGCCCCCGAAGTCCAGATCTTCTGGCCATTGATTACAAACTCGTCGCCGTCGACCACTGCGCTGGTTCTGAGCGACGCCAGATCCGAACCCGCTTCGGGTTCGGAATATCCCTGACACCAACTGATCTCACCACGTATGGTGGGAGCGATCCACTTCTTCTTCTGCTCCTCCGTGCCCAGTTCGAGCAGCGTCGGTACAAGGCGAAAGTCGCCACTGTGTCCTGGCTGAACGCGCGCTCTGGCGAACTCCTCTGCGATGATGCGTGTTTTGAGAATATCGGGTTCTGCACCATAGCCTCCGTATTCCTTCGGTATGGTGCGCGCCGCATAGCCATGCTCGATCAGCAGTTGCTGCCAGGCACGCGCCGCTTCCGCCGGCGTGCCACGTCCGGGGCTGCCCGGCGTCTTATCGCGATTCTTCTCGATAAACTCGCGAACTTCCGATCTGAACGGCTCGTATTCAGCGCCGTAGGTGAGATCCATCTACGCTCTCCCGATCTGTCATCTTGCGTTGAATACTATCAAATTCAACCGTGGTGAGGCCACCTGGTTGAGTCTGGCGTCAGTCCCGGCTGGCTGCTTTAGCCGGTGACTTCTCGGTCGAGGCGGAGAGTCCGATCGTCACCGTACCATTATCCCCGTCAACTGTAATCTGCTGTCCGCTGACGACTTGCTGAGTTATGTTGCCGGTACCCATCACTGCCGGAATGCCATACTCTCTGGCGACGATGGAACCGTGCGCGAGAATGCCACCGATGTCCGTGACCAGCCCCTTTGCCCGGGCGAACAGAGGCGTCCAGGCTGGTGTGGTTGTCGGACAAACGAGGATGGTGCCGGCTTTCATCTTGTCAAAGTCGGCTGGCGAGAGGACCACGCTTGCCGGTGCGGTGACCTGACCTGGGCTGACTGCAAAGCCATTCAGGCTGTCGCTGCCCGTTTCGTTGCGCATCTGAGTCTCAAAGGCCGATAGATCGAACGGTCCAATCTTCCATCTGGCTTTCGGGGGAACGATCCCCGGCGGATGTAATCGCTGGCGGGCCCGGCGCAATTCACGCCTGTCGTCTGCGAGCTGCTTAAAGCCGGCCAGGCCTTGATCATCTCTGCGTGCCGTACAGGCCTCCGTCAACTCGGATGGAAGCAGATAGAACACGTCGTCTGCCGAAGTAAGCGTACCGGCTTCAACCAGTCGCCGCCCAAGCTCAAGTGCTAGACGTCTGACTTCGGGCCACGCTGCTCCGACGTAGAAGAGGGCCTCCTCCCGATTCGGCCCATACGACTGGGCGAGTCGAAGCAGCTTTCCGAATATCCAGCGGCGCACTGGTCCGAAGAGTTGATTTGTCTGTGCTAGGCGTGACTCACGCTGACGGACCAATTCACTCCGTCGAGCGGCTGTATCGTAATCCGGGTCTTGTACCAATGCTTGCAGACTCAGAAGGACAGGCAAAGGATCCTCTGCCTGCGTGGGCTCGGCAAAATCAAGCGTGTAGATTTGGTGACCATATTGACCCAGGTATTGTTGAATGCTGCGCAGCACTGTCGAACCGTCAGGGTGCCGTTGCAGCGCATGCAGCAGAGCTTGGGCAGGCGTCGAAACCACTGTTTCGCATAGGGCACGGGACTCCAGGATCTGTTTGGCGATGGCTTCCAGATCTACCTGCGCCTGGATCGTTTTCGATGCAAAGCCACTCAGGAACATGCCGCTGGTCAAGCGATGCCTACGAGCGAAGAGTCTCAGAAAGAAATGCAGAGCCCCATCGCTCATCTTGGCGAACCCCATAACGATCGCGACATCGAACCAGTAGAGGGAATCAGCCATCGTCAAGGAACGCACACCGGACAGTAATTGCTCGTCGGATGCTGTGGCAGAATCAAATGCCCGCCACTGATCGATTGATGCAAGATAAGCGGGCAGCGCTTCATCGCGCCAGTGCGGAATCGCGTTGCGCAAGATGCCACGCATTGCGGTCACATACCAACGCAGGATCCTAGGAATGCGGCGCCAGGGAATCTTGAAATCAGCGCGCGAATAGGCGTAGCCGTTTACCGTGGTGAAGAATGGGCGGGTCACGAATTCTTCGACCGTGATCGGCATACCCATATTGTCGAAAAACAGATCCAGGGCCCGCTCGAGCCCCTCCTTCAGATACAGTTCAGCGAACAGGGGGGAGAGCGGATCCGGCATATTCTCCACCACCTGACGCCTGATCAACTTTGTACCCGGTTGGGGCGGTTCCCAACGGACTTCCTGCAGCGGCTCAGGTGGCAGATTGGTGATCGGTCGCGATTGCAGCAGCCAGCAGTTGCCATCGGCGATCGCCCACTCGATATCCTGCGGTGCCCCGAAGTGCTTCTCTGCGCTGATGCACAACGAGCCCAACTCTCTGAGCAGTGCTTCCGAAAGTGACGATTCCTGTCGTTGACTTGGTGATACCACTTGCGTGTCCGTTCCCTGTTCCCGGGCAGCTACGATCATCTGCTCTTTCGCACCGATGACTGTGTCCGTTATGGTCATGTCCTTACGATCCAGTACATAGCTGTCCGGTGTCACGTGCCCGCCCACGATCGCCTCGCCGAGGCCGAAGCTCGCATTGACGAGCAACTCGGAGCGCTTACCGTTTGCTGGATTGGCGGTGAACAGTATGCCAGAGACATCCGCTGGAACCATTACCTGCACGACAACAGCCATGGACAACGCGTGCTGATCCATCTTCATCTGATGCCGGTAGGCAATCGCCCGTGCCGTCCACAGTGATGCCCAGCAATGACCCACTGCCTCGAGCAGCGCCGCTTCGCCGTGTACGTTCAGGTAGGTCTCCTGTTGACCGGCAAAGGACAGGTCGGGCAGGTCTTCAGCAGTCGCTGACGATCGCACCGCCACTGCCGCTTGCTTGTCGCCCGGTAGGGAGTCACTCAGTGCGGCGTAGGCACTGCGAATCGCCGTGCCGATCTCGGTTGACAGCGTTGCTTCCTCGAATAGGGCGGATATCTTCGCAGAAGCCAGCTCGATTGCTTGAGCGTCCAGTTCCGTTGATGTGGCACTCGCGCTGGTTGCATCTGTGACGAGGCCGAGGATAGTCGTCTGCAGATCGTTGTCATCGATAAACTGCTGGTATGCAGAGGTCGTCAGGTGAAATCCGGCAGGAACGGGCAGCCCTGCGCTCGCCAGCGAAGCGAGAGATCTTCCCTTTCCCCCGACCAGCCCCAGGGATGTATCGCTGCTGTCAAGAGGCAGTATGTGTACGGCAGGTGTGATCATACTGGAGCTGATTTTAGCAGTAATGATCGGGCCGGGTATCGTATTTGCCTTGCCCGAAGCATATTGAGTGCGATGACGGTCCCTTCGCGGTATACTCTTGGTCTCTTCGGGATGTGCGTCGTGCAGTGCAGTGGGAGCCCAATTCATGGTCGCAAGTGATCGAACGGTAGTACACATTCCCTTGCGATACCTGGCCCTGCTGCTTGTGGCAGCCCTTGGTATCGTGGCGCTGGTAGCGATCTTCAGCAGCAAAGAGACGCCGGTCGATGTACCGACGCCGCCACCACCCGTACCGGAAGCAAAGCCAGTAACACGACTGAAACTTGAGGTAACCGGTTGCAGCAGATCATTTGGCTACACTCAGATCAGTGGCTATGTGAAAAACACAGGTGAAGTTGCGGTTCGATTCGTTTCGATAACGACCGTGTGGCGAGATGCAGACAACCGGAGAGTTGACTACGGCACCATCTTCGTCGTTGGCGCGGAAGATCTACACCCGGGAGAAAGAGCCCCCTTCAAGGACAGCTCACACAACTCCAAGTCACAGAAGTGCTCTGCCACGCTGGAGGACTGGTGGTCCCATAACCGGGAGGGGTCAGAGTAAAATCACGAACAAGGGTCGTTAGGTTCCCAACAACCTGCGTTTCGTGATTTTACTCTGACCCCATCTGTCACCAGACATCTTTGAGTGCCGGCAGGCTTTCGCGTTCGAGCAGGTCGATCGCCTCTGTCGGGCAGGCCGTCTGACACAGGCCGCACCCGAAGCACTTGAACTGGTCGATGTTGGTCTTTTCCGTCGTCACCTCGAACTTGATGGCGCCGAACTGGCAACGCTGGACGCACACGCCGCAACCGTTACAGTCTTCAAAATCTACCGTGGCCACCCAGGGGCTCTTGAGGCAGCCGGTCGTGATGCCATAGTCCACGCGAGGGCGAATCGCTCCGCAATCCGGGTAGTCGCAGTTGCAGATACCGCCGACGTAAGAACCGCCGAAGGTCATAATGATGTGAACCATGCCCTTCTTGTTCCATTTCGCGAGCCATGCCTTGGTCTCATCGGGACTCATGAAGTTGACGCCGCCCTTGTAGCGTTCGGGCCATCGCTCCCACTTGAGCATCCCCACGCCGAGGCCGGTACAGGAATATTCGTGCTCGTTTCGTTCTTCCTGGGCACGTGAACTGATGCGGCAGAGACAGCTCATCGAAGCCACCGGGTAAGAGAGTTCCGCCACTCGGCACGCTTCCTCCAGGGGAATCACCTGTCCGATCTGGAACGGGCTTTTCTCCTTCATCGCATTGGCCTCTTTGACCAACCTTTCGAATTCCTCCGGGTCGGTGAAACGCTTCTGCATGATCTCGCCCATCTTGCGTCCCGATTGGGCCTCTGGGTCCGAGCCGAAGGCCGCGGGCTTCTCCCCCGGTTTCTTGACCTTGTACATCTGGCGCGAATGGTTCTTGGGGTTCAAGTACCAGCGCCCTTCCCCGAATTCGGGGTCACCAAATGCTTCATCAACCCAGTTCATGTCTTCTTCCTCCGATCGGTGCTTGTGGCAAGCAATGCAGTATTCCTTGTTTCTTGTGTGGTCAATACTACAACAGGTGAAGAACTAAGCAAGTCAGCCGGAGAAGCAGCCATCTTCCTACCGGATTTCTAGTCGGGCATGCCCACCTTTTTTGTCGAGCCATCGGTGTGCACTGACCAGGCTTCTCCCGAATTGGGGTTTAGTTTAAGTGACTTGACCCCGCAGTTGCCGATCAGTGCGTATTCACCTTTGCGAATTTCACCGTCACCGTTGTAGTCAACCGCCAAGAACATCGCGTCCCAGTAGGAGTCCAGGGCATCTATCGAGTCGTCCAGATTGCCATCCAAAAGTACTAGTGAACTCGGTGTCTCATCGATCACTCTGACGAGATCTTCGTTGATCACAGTTAGTCCTGGTTTTATGACAACAACACCGTGCAGCAGTTGGCCTCCCGCAGCTTTAAGCACCAGCCCTTTCTTCCTGACCAGATCAGCATCGATTGCCAGCATTCCACCACCGATGATAAATGCATTTTCAGCATGGGAAATACCTACTGGCACACACAAGATTGCCAGCAAAAGTATCCTTGAACATTTCAAAGTCATAACTCACGCTCCTCATTTGCCTAGCCCAAGCACTGCTATTTTCACATAGTCTGACACGGGCATGAGCATGATTCACCCATTGATCAATTCACTGATGATTGTGTATCCGTGGTGCGCCTCACAGCCATGACTCCCATAAGCTGAGCCGCAATAACCAAGGCAACCGTGAGGAGTATCACTGCGATTAGAATCCATTCCCGCGACTCGAGTATTTGGAACGCGAATCCATGGATGGCACTCAAAGCAAACGCCAGATAACTCGTTCGTTGCAGTTTTTTCCATAGGCGTGGCCCCAGTAGCCGAATTGCCTGATTGCTGGACAACGCGAGCAGCATCAAAAAAACAAGGCCGACAACGAAACCCAAGATACTGCCCCAAGCAAATAGTTGAGTACGAACGCCTTCCGAAGGCGCCTTACTCGTACCGTTTACGTAAGCATCCAGATAGCTCGCGTCCATGGAGAGACCGGTGGCAATTACCAGATGCGCGATCCCAATCAGAGCTGCCCATACGCCAATGTCGCGCCGCAGATAGTCGTTAGTGGATGGTCTGCCGCCACGGATCGCCCGAAGGGGTCCGAGGAGGAGAGCGCCGGCGAACAGCGCAAAACAGACATAGGCACTGACGATACTGAATCGATCAAGTGCTTGCGCAGCCGGCCCGTATACAATTGCTGCTGACAGAGAAACCACAGTAAGGCACGCGAGTACCAGGTGATGAAGTTGCCGCCGTCTCATCCTCCCAATCCTGTCGTGAAATACTCGAGACTGTCAATCCCTGCCAACGCCAGCCGATCATAACTTCACAATCGGTCAGGCACCGTCCTGCACAAAGTCCAGACCGTGCTTTATGCTTAGCTCTGCTTTGGCTAGCTCCTTACCCAAGTAGGCTGCATGATCCAGTTTCGATACCCACCCATTCTGGACTATGGTCAGGTAGATGCTACGGGCATCCCGTCCCTCGATGACCCGCTGCAGCTTCTCCTTGTAGTTGTAGTGTTCCACGAGCAGGGAACGATCTTCGATGTTTATCACAAAGTATCCCTCCTCGTCTAGCTTGATCTCGTTTCGCCCCTTACCCCTGGCGAGCACACGTTCCACGCCTCCCTGTTCCCTCAGATTCGATGATGGGACAAATTCCCTTTTGGTCGTCTTTGGACCGGATGACGCCAGCTCCGCGACCCTCGCATGTATCTCGGCAACATCCGTGCAACCGATCATGTCGATCGGTTCGACCTGATCCCTGAATGCCTGAATCTCTTCCGCGCTGGTGTTGGGGAGCACCGGTCGCATTCCCGGCGAGCCAATAATCCTGCCATGCACATCGATGCCGTTGTTGAACAGCGCGAACAGCGTCGCGCCCGTTAAGTGTTTTGGCGGTTCGTTACCTGCACATACCAGGTACCGGATAGCAGCACTAGACAGGATGTTCTTGATGATTTTCTCGATACCGATATTCTCGGTCTCCACCTTGCCGACAATGCACAGTCCTTCCGGAGGCGATTCAGCAATATCGCTCGCGAGTTTCACACTACCGAGAGTTGTCACTGCTACGGGAGCATGCGGGCTGACCACATGGTACCTACCAGGAATGAATGGCCACTCGGTCTTGTTGGCCCTGGTGCTCGCGAAGGTGCGGGATAGGAAGAATCCGAAATTCGCCATATAGTCAGCCATCTTGAAGCTCCACTAGGTTGTAATGCGACGGATCTCAATGTATTTCGCTTGAAACGGGTGCGAGTAGGTGATGCCCCTGTGTATTGGTGCTGCCAATCAAGGGGACGGAGAAAACGTAGAGGCGCCCGATTGCGTATGATAGCATGGGCAAAAACAGCGCACTAGGCGCGACGTGCTAGCGTGAGTCGATTAGAAATCTTGGCCATGGCGTGCTCGACTCCAGCGTGCGAGACATCAGATTGATAGAATCGTCCATCCCAAAGTCCGGTGTGAAGCAAACCGGAGTTCTAGTTATCGCACATGGTGACTCGGACGACCGTTGGAACGAAAGTGTTCGACGAGTACTTACACCTCTTCGAGATCGTTATCTGCTTGAGTTGGCCTTTCTATTTCCGGTCCCAGGCGAAACATTGCAGGATGGACTCGATCGACTGGCAACACGGGGTGCCGACACGGTTTTGGCGATCCCACTTCTCGTCTCTTCATACAGTGAACACTTCGAAGAACTTGAATACGTATTGGGTCTGCGTGAAAAGATCTTGCCCGTTGGAGAGACGAAACTAAACCGCGTCTGCACCAACAGCCAAATTAAGCTGGGTCGTGCGATCGATAGCAATCCGCTGGTCACCCAAATTCTCAAACATCGTGTATGTGACCTGAGTGTCGACCCATCCAAAGAGGTCTTGGTGCTAGTGGGCCATGGTCCGAACAGTGAGGATTACAATCGAGAGTGGCTCCGACATATCGATACGATCGGTGCAACGATTCAACAAGACCTGCCGTTCCAGAGAGTGCATGCGTTTACGCTCCGTGATGATGCGCCCACGGAGATCCGCGATGCGGCGTCACGGGCGCTCCGACTCGCTGTGGAACAAGAGTCGAGCAAGGCCAACGTCCTGATTGCGACACTACTGATTTCAAACGGCGAAGTACAGACTGGCATCAAAGAACGACTGAAGGGTCTAACGTACAATATCGCACACGAAGGGCTGGCAAGCGATCCATTGATTACAGATTGGATTGAAATGCAGATATCCGAGTTGATCAGCTAGCAGTCGGTCAGGCAAACCCAATGACTGGGAGAACTTGCAGCACTGGCAGCGAATGATGATACCGGAAAAATGGGTGAGAGTGGCTGGACGTGCAATATGTGCTGCATGGATCGGCCTTACAGTGGCCTTCTTTGCCATGATCACCTCTGCAGGTACCGAGAGCATGGAACTGGAAATCGGACCTTTCCTCGCATTGCAGGGGGGCGCAGCGACGATCTTCGTTCAGGCCATGATTGCCTTCGGTCTTATGTCCCTTGTGTTATTCATCCTGCAGCGTCCTTCTGGCTTTATTATGGCAATTGCGTGGAGTGTCTTCTGGGCGCTCATTCTGTCCACGGCACTTGTCAGCGCCCCAAGTGATCAAGAACGGGTGACGATTCTCGTTACTGTGGTGCTCTTTTGTTGGTCTGGATGGTATTCATGGGCTCGATGCTGGGTCGGGCGAAGACGCCCTCGACCTGCAGATTCTACTGACACCGGGATTCAGAGTGGCGGCTAACGGATCCGTGGCCTTTTGGCCGGCGACAGACCGGACAGGGTGACGTGATCGTGCTGTCTCAACTTCGCCTGCATGGTTTTCCTCTGCGCCAAGCCTTCGCCTTGGGTCTTTTGCTGATTCTGTTTAACGTGGGTTACTGGGGGCTACGAGTTTGGGGCCACGGACTGTGGATCGTCTACCTTTCACTGGCTGGTCTCGTATGGTGGCGATACCCGCAGCGGTCGGTCCGGATGCGGATCATAATTCTTATTGTGTTGCAGACCTGTTTCGAAAGACTCCCCGTCTGGCTTCCACCAGCGTATGGTGGCGGCGATGGCGGCTATACAACAAGCCTGTTCCTTTATTGGCCGCTCAGTATCCGCTCCGTGTTCATCGCCACCGACCACGGTTGGGAACGGGTGGCAGTCATCTACACCGTGTGGGCGATCATCGGTTCACTGGTGATTCTACCGGTGATCACGTATTTCCGTGGCAGACGCTTCTATTGCACCATGCTCTGCCGGTGGGCGCTCATCAGTGAAACGCTAGGCGAGCCCTTCCGTTCGCGTGCCCCCAAGGGGAGATGGGCTCAGTACCTTGAGAATACTCCTACTGCGCTATTAGGTATTGTCGTGGTTTTGACCTTACTGATGGCACTTGGACTAAACATTCGCGTTGGCTCAAGCAGCCTTTCGCAGTGGTACCAGTTGATTCTGATCAATTATCTTACCTTCATCGTCAGTGTCGGGATCATCCCCATCTTGGGAGCACGAGCCAGGTGTCGCTACATCTGCCCGATGGGCGCGTATCTGCGCTTCTTCCAGACGCACGGTCGTTTCCGGTTGGTTGCTGACGCGTCCGCCTGCATCAGTTGTTCAAGGTGCGACGAAACTTGCGATATGGGTATTGGGATCATGAGGTCTGCTCGGACCGGTGGGCTCCTCAATTCCGGCCAGTGCACCGGCTGTGGTCTCTGTGTCGCTGTCTGCCCGACCTCTGTACTGTCGTTTTCCTACAGCGGCGATCTGCCACCTGAGAAGGTTGCTTATCAATTTGACAAAGGACGAATTCGACATGAACATGCTACCAGGTGACGACTGGTGGTTTCTCAAACATGGAAGTAACACCGAAACATAAACACGAAGGGGTCAATTACCGTGAATGATCCTGATCACGATCACTCTGAGTATCCTGCGATGACCTATGTCAGTCGTCTCTCAGTAGCATCATGGAAGATCAGCTCTCACTTTCCAGGTGCTTCGCTATGGCTACGACCTGTACAAAGTTTCATGCAGTTGATACGACCGGGGCGAGTGTCCATGATCTCGCTGTTGACGCTGGTCATCGCACATATCTCCAACGTACCGTCACCGGACCTCTGGTTTATCACCTTGGCGGGGATGTTTCTCGCGATGGCTGGTTTTGCACTCGATTTCTATACTGACCGCGATGCGGACAGAATGGGTGGCAGAACCTGGCCGATTAACCCGTTGGCATCCGGATCAATGTCACCAACCAGCGCACGCATTTGGATTGGTTGTTTCGTGTGTGTCGCACTAGCGCTCTGCACGTGGGTTCATTTACTCACCCTCATACCGGCCGCTGCCCTGTTACTGATCTACTGGGGATTGGCCCATGGCGTACTAGACGGGCCGATTGGTCGTGCAATCACTCTGGGGCTATTGCAGGCTCTGTACGTTTTGCTGGCTGTTGCTGCGACAGGTGGCTTCCAACCCACCATGAGCTGGGTCGCTCTTGTGCTCTTTGTAGCCATGTTTGGCGCGAGGGCCTTTGCCGATATCCGTGATCTTCCTCATGACGTGCAAACCGGGACGAGAAGCCTGCCCAAGGTCTATGGAGTTCGAATCACCAGTTGGATTGCACCCATCGCCATCACGATTGCTGCAGGTATAGCGTTGTTTATCTACACACTCGATGAGATGGACGTCGACTATCTCATATGGACGGTCCTGGCATTTGTCCCAGGTGTTGTGCTGGCTTGGATGTTCAAGCTCCATCCAACACCAAACCTGGCCTTCGCTCTGGCGTGGCCCTACTGGAGCCTGGGAGTGCTTTACATGCTGGCTCTGATTCTTGGCAGTACATAACCTAAGAGGGGAACATATGAGACTTGATCGCCGAATATTGATACGTTATTTCACTGGACTGATTGTCGGAGGAGCGCTGTTTAAATGGCGTCTGCCGATGGCACAGTCGGCAGAGGAGTCGAAAAGGGATCTGCAGGATCTGCTTGCGGGTAGCTGGAAGTTGCGGACGTACACTTATACGTCGAACAACCAAACCTATTCATCACCGGACCAAATGGAAGCGACCGCCCAGTTTAGTGGCACTGATTACTCGGTCGAGTTCGCCGTCTACATTGGCGCGGTCGGCGTACGCCGCACCCGGCGAGCATCGGAGTCCGGCACGTTCAATGTCGACGGTGACATGATTCTGCTCAATGCGGAAGAGGCAAGTGCCGATAGAGAGTTGGGTGAAGAGACACTTTCTAAGGTTCAGATTGATGGAGATGTGATGAGGTTGGTTTCGAATAACGGTGATAATCAGGAAGTATGGGAGAGGGCACCGGGATAGGATGCGCTCGTGTCAACGCCGCGATTGACACAAAGGCCAATACAAGCAACTCAAAGATTACTAGCATTGTTACTGGCACAATGATCGATAGGCGATTGATCGCAGATTCCAACTGTTGGAGCAAGTTAGCCGGAGAAGCGGCAATCAGAAAGGGGTTGGATCACCCTAAAGGATTCGCTGACCTGAACTCATCCGCGACGGTGGCGAGGGAGTGGAACTCAACGTTGTCATGAGCTTTCATATGGCGGATCAGCCGTTCCAGCATGAGCATGCGACTGCCTTTGCCGATGCATTGAGGATGCATGGTGAGAACGTAGACGCCATCCCCGAGTTTTTCGTACAAGTAATCGAATTCGGCCGCCCATATTCCATAGACGTCGTCCGGTGAGCGTAAACCTTGTCGGTTACCTTCATAACTGAAATAGGGCCAGTCATCCATATTCCAATCGAAAGGTAGAATCACGAGATCGATCGTCTCCCCGAATTCGTGCGGGCCATCCGTCCGTGGTACATCTCCTCGTCGAAAATAGGTAGGTTTGAAATCATGGGGTGCGAGAGAACTGTCGTAGCGGATACCGTGTTCCATGAGCATGCTGACCCATCGCTCGCCGAGGTTTCCCCCCGGCAATCGTTGCCCAACGGGTGCCTTGCCGCACAGTTTGTCTATACACTCAATCGAACGCTCCAGAATGGCCCTCTCTTCCACCACGTCCCTCTTTGTTGATGGGGCTTCATGGCAATAACCGTGATAACCGATTTCGTGACCGGCATCGGCGATCTGTTGGCAGACCTGCGGATAGGTTTCGATCGTGTGGCCGGGAATGAACCAAGTGCTTGGAATCTGCTCATCATCCAGGAGTTTGACGAGACGCTGGGCGCCGATCTCGCCAAATTCTCCTCGGGCAATGAGATTTGGCGATCGGGTTTTGCGTGGTCCGACCCACACTGAAATTGCATCGAAGTCGAAACTAAGGCAGACGCTGATTGGTTTTGTCACTTGCTGGCCCCGTTAGTTGAGTATGAAAGTGCGTAACGATCAAAGTTGGAAACTACGATCGCTGGTCGAGAAATTGTAGTCCTTTACTGTCTGGAAAACAGCAGGCTCAAACACTGATACGAACAAGCGGGGTACTCGCCAGAGCCGAATCGTTGGGTATCTTAACCAAGGCTAGCGCGCGATCAGCACCATCAGCCGATGCGGCTCGGTCGTGGAGGGATGGTGTATGAGCACGTCCTGCTTGTCGTCCTGGTTGAGGTCTACCAGCCGGGTATTCTGCTCGTTGGCGGACAGGGCGACCGCCACTGTCTGAGGCCGTCGCGCGAACACGTCAGGGCCCGGCACGCCCAGATAGACGTGCAGTTCGTCCCAGTTCTCCCCCACCAGCAAGTCCGCGTGGTGGTCGCCGTTTACCTCCCCAACGAGTACCGTAGGGAAGAATGGGCCCCTTCCGCCAATGACAAAATCGAAGTCGGGCTTTATACGCAGCGAACCGTTGGGCTGCTCGGGATAGATGCCGTTCTCGATGCGATAATACTCGAGATCTATGGCGATGGAATTCACGACGATTGCGCGGAAGAAACCGCCGACGCCGGTGTCGACGCGTCCGAACATGAACTCGATCTGGCCGTCACCGTCGAGATCCTGCCAGTCGCCGAGCGAATATCCCAATGGGCTCCCTCCTTTAGCGCGTCCTTGGGGGTGGAGATCCATGCCCACACTCGGATCGAAGGAGATACCGTCGGCTGTTGGCAAACCGAAGTATGCCTCGTAGCGGCTCCGCAGTCTCAGCAGGCTGCGTCCCTGCAGCGACTGAGTTACAAGGTCCACTACGCCATCACCGTTCATGTCGCTGAAAGAGTGCAGCACGGTGCGCTTGTTTTTCGGTCCCAATCCAGTGAAGAGGGAGAAGTTGCTCGCGTCGCTGAACCCGTAGCCAAACGAGTAGACCCCTTCAGAGTCGAATGGCACTTCAGTGGTGAAGGTCTCTGCTACCGGGTCAAAGCTCCCTAGAGCGTCTTGGTAATGGACCTCGAAGTGGTCCTCGTTCCAGAACAGCAGGTCGCTGCGACCATCTTGGTTGCAGTCCACCTCGTGGACACGGCTCTGATACGACGGGTTGGTTTGGGCGGTTATGCCCATCTGGCCGTAGCTGCGCGTATCGCCGAAGGCGATCTCGTCGAGAAAAGGTTCGGGGGGCCCCGGTTTCAAGGGTCCGCTAAACGAGCCGTCGCTCCGTTGCGTGGAAATCCAGAAACCATCGACGTCAGGCACCACTAAGTCATCGCGACCGTCGTGGTTTACGTCGCGGGTGATGTCGAGGTGGGGAATCTCACTCGGGTACGTTGTAGTGTAGTTAGTAGCGATTTCCAGGAGCACACGATCCGCGGCCGAGGCGGGATTAAACCAATTGATGCGACCGTCCTCGTAAGTGATCAAGCGGTCGTGACCACCGATGTTGGCCACATCGACGAACAACACTGTTGGACTCAGCTCCGCCTCGAGCACCGTCGACCACGCGCCCCCGTCGAGCCCATACATTTGCAGACGACGGATGTCGTTCTCGTCCGTATACACCACGGCGAGTTCCGCGGTGGCACCACCTAGGAAGAATCCCGGCACAACGGTCTGACGCGGCGTCGTGCCTGTAACGACTTCGTATTTATCGAATAGGTCGTTCGTGAATTCAGCGCCGGTGGTGGTCGTGCATCCCGATATGAAGACTACAGAGGCCAGCAGAGCATTCGGGGGGCGTCGATAGGGTCGTCTGCAGTCAACTGCCGGGTAAGATCTTGCGCCACGTGTCATCTCTGCTTCTCCCCTTGTTGGGCGCATTCTACGCCCGTAGTACGAAAGGCAGTATGGCAGGTTGGAAGCATAATTCTATGCTAAGATACAAAGTATCGAAATATAGTACCTAAGGATCGATCTGAAGTGCCCAGGGAAAGCACCCAGCTGGTCACCAGACTCAAACAGTTGCTCAAAGCGCGCGGGCTGACCTATCGCGATGTGGCGCGGGGTCTGGGTCTAAGCGAGTCGAGCGTGAAACGGCTGTTTGCCGCGCGCTCGTTTTCGCTGCAACGGCTTGAGGCCATTTGCTCACTGATCGACATCTCCATCAGCGAACTGGTCCGGTTGGCATCGGACGACCGGCAAACCCACACCGAGCTATCGCTGCAGCAGGAAACTTCCCTGGCTGCTGACCCAACGCTGCTAACGTTTTTCTACCTCATCGTAGCCGGATGGGCACCCGAGGAGATTGTCGCGGAATACGAGATTGAGACACTCGAGTCGATCCGTCTCCTGGCCGCCCTGGATCGACTCGGCCTGATCGAATTGCTTCCCGGCAACCGGGTTCGACTGCTCACCTCGCACAACATCGAATGGCTTCGCAAGGGACCTGTTCGCCGCGCCTATGAACGGATGGCGCGCGAGGAGTTTCTGGATTCGGCATTCGACAAAGACCACGCCACGTTCAGAGCGCTGACCGGCGAGCTGTCTGCCGAGTCAATCGTGGTGATGGAACGTAAATTGAAGCAGTTGCGCGCCTCCTTCGAAGAGATGGTGGACATCGACCGCCAAGTCCCGTCGGACAGCAAGCAGAGCGTAGGATTGATGCTCGCGCTGCGACCGTGGGTGTTCTCGGTCTTGCGCACGCGGCAGCGCAAGTGATCTGAACGTCACCGGCTGTTGGCCACACTGTTCTTAACGCGGCAATCAGACCTCGTTAGTCAAGATGCTGGTCATCTTCCGGTGAAGGATGGCGGCCGTTTCTCGAGAAAGGCCGTGATCCCCTCCGCGGTATCTTCAAGCATGTAGGAACCCCTGACGGAAACCGAATGGCTGGCTGCCCTGGCGTAGTCGAGGTCCATCTGCACGGCCATTTGCTCCTTGATAACCGCGATGGACTTGGTCGCGGCTGATGCCAAGCGGGTCACGATCCCTTCAACCGTGGCATCCAGTTCATCCCCTGGTACCGACTTGTATACCAGACCGATTCTTTCAGCTTCCGCGCCTGATATGCGCTCCGCCAGGAACATCATGCCGAGGGCACGGCCGTAACCGACATGGCGCGGTAGTTGGTAGGTGATACCGGTGGCTGCATAAAGGGCCCTTTCCGAACGTGGATCCCCCAGCTCCGCTTGCTCGTCACAGATTCGAAGGTCGCAGGCAAGCGCCATATCCAACCCCATCCCTAATGCATAACCATGGATCGACACGACGACCGGTCTCGGCAGAGAGCGAAGCGTGCGAATAAGAGTCTGCTGCGGCACGACCGCCTCGCCCGCCTTGCGACCGCGCCAGCGATCACCCGTGGGGTTACCCATGCCCTTCAAATCATCACCGGCACAGAATCCGTTACCTTCGCCGCTGAGTACGACCACGCGGCAGTCGTCATCGCTTGCCTCGCTGTCCAGTGCATCCAGGATCTGATCGATGACGTCGTAGGTGAGGGCGTTGCGCCGTTCCGGTCTGTTGAGTTGGATGCGCAGTACAGGTCCCTCACGACTTACGTTAATGTCAGCCATAGCACTCTCCTGTTGAGCCGTTAGGAATCTTCAAAATACAGACCTCTGTTGTCGCATTCAAGGAGATCTCCGGTCGATCTCGAACCGGTGTGCTCGCCGTGTAACTGGCAGCGGGCGCTACGTAGTACCAATCCGACAACAGAATGACTAAGATAGTGACAGAATATGATCAAGCTGGGAGAGAGTAGATGGCGATTCCTTACCGATTACTGTGCGTTTGTGGGTTGATATTGACCCAGGGTTGCTCACCGGAATCCACTGAGCAGCAGCCTGCCGGTGACAAGAGCGTCGCTGAGGCCGCCACTGCGCAGGTCAGTACTCGAACCAACCCTCTGCGCAATGCCTATTTTGGCGACCTACATGTGCACACGGAGTTCTCGTTCGACGCCTACCTGTTCGGAACGCGTCGCACCCCGGACGATGCCTACGACTTTGCCAAAGGCGCTGCCATTGAGCATGTCTCCGGGTTCCGCATGCAGATGAAGAAGCCGTTGGATTTTCTGGCTGTCACGGACCATGGATTCCTGCTGGGGATGATGAAGACCATGGCAGATCCGGGCAGTACCTACAGCAAGCATGAGATTGCCGATGCCGTGCGGGGTGCAACCGATGCAGCGGGCTCCGGCGCAGCTTTCCAGGCAGTCCTCGGCTACTTTGGTCGGCTTACTGCGGAAGGCCGAGAGATCGATATAGACGATCGCACGGTCATGCGCGATGCCTGGCAGAAGATCGCTGCGGCAGCAGAACGCCACAATGATCCGGGAACCTTCACCACGTTTATCGGCTACGAATACACAACTTCCGGACCGGAGTTTCAGAACCTGCACCGCAACGTGATCTTTCGCGGCAGCGCGCATCCGCCAGAGCCTTTCAGTCGCTTTGACTCTGTCAATCCGGAGGATCTTTGGGCGTGGATGGACGGCCTTCGCGGGCAGGGCACGCAGGTTCTGGCCATTCCCCATAATTCCAATGGGTCCGATGGCTGGATGTTTCAGACCACGAATATGGCGGGCGAACCGATCGATGCCGCATACGCGGAACAGCGAATGCGCAACGAACCTCTGGTTGAAAACACCCAGGTGAAGGGGACATCCGATACGCATCCGCTGCTCTCACCCAACGATGAGTGGGCGGACTTCGAAATCATGCCACTGCGTGTGGCCAGCAGCTTATCCTCGAGGCCCGAGGGCAGTTACACGCGTGAGGCGTACCTGAACGGTCTGCAAATGGAAGAACTAAAGGGGGTCAATCCCTATAGATTTGGTGTCATTGGCTCATCCGATACCCACAATGCTGCGGGCTCATTTGAGGAAGACAACTACTGGAGCAAGACCGGCGTACTCGATATAGATCCGTTTCGTCGTGGCTCGGTGCCCTTACCCAATTCGAGTGCGGACGACCCGCAATATGCCAACGGCTCGTCCAAATACTGGGGTGCGTCCGGTCTGGCTGCGGTA
>CEPV01006922.1_pt1 | contig 22424 bp, 20 predicted proteins | sample 530451 | NCBI WGS metagenome assembly CEPV01 (sample SAMEA2620097, study PRJEB7988) | marine metagenome | isolation source: saline water (ENVO:00002010), including
AAAACCCCATCCATAATCAGCAAGGAGAACGAAATGGCAGACAGCGATCCGATCCTGACCGAACGACGCGGCAACAGAGAAGCCATACTCTGGATCACCCTGAACCGTCCGGAGAAGCTCAACGCGCTGACCTTCCCGCTGCTGGAGGAACTGCGCCAGATCTGTTTTGAGGCACGCAAGGACCGGTCACTCAGATGCGTGGTGATCACCGGTGCGGGAAGGGGCTTTTGTGCAGGCATGGATATGGGTGGTGGCGCAACGCCTGATGCACCGCCGCCCGTTGAAAGGCCGCCCGTGGACAGTCTTCCAGACCCCGAAGGCAGAAGACTCAACATGCGCCAGGAGGTCGAGGCCTACATCGCGCTGCGGCGATTGGAGGTCCCGGTGATCGCTTCGATCAACGGCCCCTGTGTGGGGGCTGGATTCGATCTGGCCTGCCACTGTGACCTGGCGGTCGGTTCGACAGCAGCCCGCTACCAGGTCGCCTATGTGAGGCGAGGGCTGTACGCAGATCTCGGCGGATTCTGGTCTATTCCGAAGATTCTCGGTTGGCGCAAAGCGATGGAACTGATGATGACCGGCCGATTCATGAGCGCAGAGGAAGCACACGAGGCCGGGCTGACGAATTACCTGGTGGAGCCTGAACAGTTGGCAGAGAAGACCATGGAATTTGCCCAGGAGATAGAAGCCGGACCACCCATCGCTCAGAAGATAGGCAAGGTGCTGGCCTACCGGACGTCCACCCTGGACTTTGAAAGTGCCATGGCCTGGTCCGAAACAGCGATTCCGCTGGTGGATATGTCTCAGGATTTTCGGGAAGGTAGGCAGGCTTTTATTGAAAAGCGTGATGCTGACTTCCAGGGCCGTTAACCGGGCATTACTGGTCCGTCACGACCGGACTGGCTAGTGGTTTGGGCTATCTGTCAGCGGCCTCGCTACCGCTGTCGTTGTTTGCAGCGAAGTCCCTCACCTGAACTTCTCGGGATGGCTGCATGCCGATGGTGCGGCCCTCCAGCAACGCTTCCGTCAGCGGCACGCCGCGGGTGATTCGATACATGGCCCACAGGGCGCCGACCCGATTGGCGGAAGCGCAGTGGATCAGCAAAGGATAGTGATCAGCGTTCTCCACCCAACGTGAGAACTGCGTCAACTGCTGCTGCGTTGGCGCTTCCCTTGCGATGGCGATGTTCCTATAGCTGAATCCCAGATCGCTGGCTGCCTGTCGTTCCCTGTCAGTTCCTTCCGGTTGGGTACGCAGGTCCAATATCGATCTAAAACCCAAACTCTGCAGTTTCTGAAGGCCACCCTCCCTGACGGTGCCCGAAGTCGCGATATTCGGCGTTGTTCTGTTGTAGTTTACGACGGAGTCTCCCACCCGGTCACCGAACGGCACCTGTCCCTCTTCTGCACTCGAGGTCAGTGATATCAGAAGCGTGACGACTAACAGAATAGATTTCATATCCGCATCCGCATATATTATGAACTGCCGACAACTTTAAACGATTGAGAAACGAATGGTAGTGATTCTGCAGGGGGGTTATGGGGATGACAGGTAAGTTCTACCAAGACCACTGGCTTGAAATCGAAGCAGAACGGCTGGAATGCTACGAACGCATGTTCCAGTGGCGACCCGAGCAGGGCGGTCTGCTGGAGCCGGCCGGCATCGAGCCGGGTCACAAGGTACTCGATTTCGGATCGGGGCCCGGGCATCTGGCCCTGGAACTCGCCCGCAGGGTGGGTGAGAAGGGTTCGGTCACGGGTGTAGATATCAACCATGAGTTCGTGCGTCGTTCCATTGAGCGTGCCAAAGGGGACGCGCTCGATCACATCGTGAGTTTTCTGCACCTGACGGCAGAGACCATCCCGCTTGCCGATGGCAGTTTCGATCGAATCATCTGTAAGAATGTGCTGGAGTACGTTGCCGATCTCGATGCAACCTTGACAGAACTGCATCGACTGCTGGCGGCGCCGGGAATCATCCACATTATCGACAGTGACTGGGGATTCGTGGTGGTGGAGCCCTGGGGCAAGGAGAGAACAGATCTGTTTTTCAGCGCTGCTGCCGGCGCGTTCAAGGAGCCGCATATCGGTCGAAAACTGCCTGGCGCCTTGAGTCGCGCTGGTTACGGCGAGATCGAAGTCAGCCTTCGGACATCCAGCGACCGGCAAGGAGGCGGGATGGCGGTGCTAAACAACATGGCCTCCTACATACGTACATTTGACTCCATGGCTGAGAAGGAGCTATCCGACATGATGCTGGAATTGGAAGCAGCGATAGCAGCGGGGACCTATATGTTCATCCTGCCTCAGTTCTTGGTAACCGCATCAGTGTGATACGTGAACGGATATGAGTGAAGTAAGAAGCAGCTCAGTTACCGTTCGCTTCTACAACATTTTTTCGGTGGCGCCGATCGTCGTTGGCGCGGTGGTGCTGCTGTCTTTAATCATCCTGTTCCTGTTCTACGAGTTGCTGTTTGACCGTTACCAACTGTTCTGGTCTGCCGCCGAGAATGGCACTGTACTGCGCAACTTTAGAATTACCATCATTCACTGCCTACTGATCGCGTATGCGCCCACGGCCTACGTTTATGTCATTCGGACGTCCCGTCGTACCTTGGATGAACTTGTGCCGGTACTTGATTACACGAATGCCGAACTCAGCGAGATCCGCGCAGCGGTAGGACAGTATGATTGGTGGAAACTGAGCCTGCTCACTTTGTTGGCGCTGTTGGCCGTCATACAGATAACCAGGGCGACAACGCCCGCGTTTGAGAATCCCTGGAGCATCGCCAGCATGACGCCGGAAGTTCTGTGGCATCGCGTGACAGGACCCATCATGGCGTGTTGGACGACGTGCTTTGTGTATGCCGTAGTCGCTGAGTCCCATCGACTGCGTGGAATAGCATCCAGGGTGTCTACCATTGACCTGCTGGATCTGAAACCGCTGAAGCCGTTTAGTCACCAGGCCCTCACCAACAGCCTGCTGATATTGGCGTATATGGCCGTAGTGTCGCTGTTTTCGCTAGAGGAAGGATTTGGTCAAGTAGTGATCAGAAACTGGTTTTTCGCGGTGATCTTCGCGCTAGCCAGTCTGCTGCTTCCTGTTGTGGGAGTTCGCGACCGTATCAGAAAGGAGAAGTTGAAAGAGTTTGAGTGGTGCCGAATTGCATTGCAGCGGGCTCGGGCGGAGCTCAAAACAGAGCCTGATGCGGACCGATCAATGTCACAGAATTCGTCAGATGGTCAGCACGTTCCCTTGGCTGAGGCGGCCGCCTACCAACATGTGATCGAAGGGGTGCGGGAGTGGCCGTTTGACAGTTCAACGGTGGTCCGATTTGCCATATACCTACTGATTCCTCTTGGATCCTGGTTTGGCGGTGCCATGGTGGAGAGATTAGTGGACAGTTGGCTGGGATGATGTTCCACTGGTTTGGGAAAAGGGGCCAACATGAGAGTGAAGAGGAAGGGTCGTTCGCTGTGCCTGATTGTAGTTCTTCTGGCTGGACAAGTCTTGGCTGAGGATGATCCCGAGGGCGGCGTCAGCAAGCAGTTTACGGTCTACGAATACGTGACCTGTGCGGTCTACTTCAGGATGCTGATCGGTGCGCTGCGGAGCAACCGGTCCGATCTTTCATCTTTGGAAGACGTCTATATGGACCAGATGAACCGTGCCATGGCGAGAGGCAAGCAGGCCGCCATAAAGGAGTGGGGTGCGGAAGATGCAGATAAGGAATTCGATCTGGAATGGCAGAGCGAATACAGCGAGATGGTCGCTGAGATCGACCGGAACTTCACCAGAATCAGAGAATTGAAGATGAAATATGCCAAATTCTGTGATCAGATGACCGGCACGGAGGAACAGATCAAGATCACCACAGCGCCAACGCCGACCCACTTGCATGCAGGCCTGTAAACCTTTGTAACGGTTGGCAGCATCTAACCTAAGGTCGGCGCTGCGTAGGCACCGTTTGGATTATTGGAGAACCAGGATGACATTAGCAAGGTTGGTGCTGTTGCTGTTGGCCGCGCTGCCTGCTGCCGTGCAAGCCGGGGACAGCGTGGACGAGCAACGTACGGTGAACGCAGACGGTGTGGTGGAGATACAGAACACCCGCGGTGCAGTCAGCATCACCGGGTGAGACGAGGATGCCGTCAAGATAAGTGGTGAGCTCGATGATCTGGCGACCGGCCTCACTTTCGAAGTAGAGGATGACCTGACTTCGATTCGAGTGGAGATGCCCCGGCACAACATCAATCATGGCGATGGCTCCGATCTGGAGATCCGCGTGCCCAGAGAGAGCAGGGTTGAATTCGACGGTATTTCAACGGATGTCATTGTGGCGGAGATTACGGGCGGGACGGGCGTACGGTCGGTCAGTGGCGACATCGATGCGCGCCGAATCGACAAACGTATCCACATCAAATCGGTCAGCGGCAGCGTGGATATCAGTCAGGCTACCGGTACGATCAGGGTATCTACGGTCAGTGGGAATATGGAACTCGATCTCGATACGTCGGATGTGGCGGTCGACGCAGTGTCCGGCGAGGTAAATCTGAGGCTGGGTGATTTTGACAGGCTGACGGCTGCCACGGTTAGTGGTGGTCAGGAAATCGAAGGCCACCTGAATGACGACGGCCATATGACCATGCGCAGCGTCAGCGGTGAGATATCCCTTCGATTCAGCGAGCAAGTCAATGCGCAGATCGATGTCAAAACAGGCCCCGGCGGTGACATATCCAACCATATGACCGCCGATGAACCGGAGGATGTCTTTCCGTCCCAGATGAAGCTGCAAACGACGTTGGGTGACGGCTCCGGCACGATCAGCGTGACTACCGTAACCGGTGATGTCAGCCTGCGCAGAGACAGATAGAGGATCCCTCGGCGGGTTGCGGCTGCAATACGCTGCATATTCAAGCTATACCGCTGCACACCTAGTTGTATAAAATCGGCCTGCAAGACGTCGCGAAGCAGGGGCAACGGTGACCACGCAATCCAACAGCTGGTTACACAATGTGTATGAAGAGCTAAGGCGCCGGCGGGTGATCCGGGCCGCGACCATCTATGTGGTGGCAATGTGGCCGGTCATTCAGATTGCCGATATCCTGTCACCGGCCCTGAATCTGCCCAATTCAAGCATGCAGTTGTTGCTGTTTATCTTCGTGGCGGGCTTTCCGCTAGTGCTGATACTCTCCTGGCTGTTCAATATCACGCCCAAGGGGGTGGTGCGGGTATCGGTCGGTGATGCCGACCAGGCTGAAAGTGAACAGTCGTTGCTCGGTAGAAAGACGGAAGTCCTGCTCATAGGCAGCCTGCTGCTGGCAGTTGTCGTACTGTTTGCTGTCCAGGCCTCTATGAAACTGTCAGATGGTGACGAGATCAGCGGCAGCAAGCCCGGAGTGCAATCCGGCATCCAGTCAATTGCCGTATTGCCGTTTGTGTCATTTAGCGAGCATGTGCAGGATCAGTTCTTTGCTGACGGTCTAACTGAGGAGCTATTGAACGTTCTCTCCAGAATCAGAAATCTTCGCGTTGCGGCCCGCACCTCCTCCTTTGCCTACAAGGGCGTCAGCAAAGATGTGCGGGAGATTGGCACCGAGCTGAATGTGGGCTTTATTCTGGAGGGCAGTGTGCGACGCAATGACATTGACGACACGGTCCGTGTAACTGCACAGCTAATCGACATCGCGGCCGGCTCTCACCTTTGGTCGCAGACATTCGATCGTAAATTCCGGGACATCTTCAAGATTCAGGATGGGATTGCGGCGGCCGTCGTAGACAAACTGGAGGTCACCCTGCTGGGGAATGAACGGAAGCAGATCGCATCGAGGGCCTCTGCCAGTGCCGAAGCGATGGTAGCCCAAAGCATGGGGCGCACCGAGCTGGCCAAGCGCACAACTGCCGGTCTGCAAGATGCGGCACGCTTTTTTCAGAAGGCGATTGATGCCGATCCGGAATTTGCCGAAGCTCACTGCGGTCTTGCGGATGCCTTTTCACTATTGGTCAACTATGGACACGCGAAAAAGCAGGAGTATCTGCAAGATGCCCAGGCCTCGGTGCGAAGGGCGCTCGAGTTGGATGATCAGCTCGGGGCAGGCTGGGCCTCACAGGGGTTGATCTACATGCAGCAAGGCAAGAATGAGGAGGCGAAGGCTGTTCTTGAAAAAGCCATGCAGCTAAATCCGAGTTACGCCATGGCATACATGTGGTATGCCAATCTCGAAGAGGATGCATCGAAGCGACTCGCGTATTATCGTCAGGCCTTTGAACTGGATCCTCGCTCGCCGGTCGCCGGCTACAACGTGGCGAACAGTCTAATAGAGGCTGGACGTGAAGAGGAGGCCATGGATGTATTCAGCAAGATTGTCGAGGCGGACCCCTACTATCCGGGCGCGTACAAACTGGTTGCCCAGATCAACCAGTTCCGCGGCCGCTTGGATGAGGCCATCCTGCAGTACAAGAAGGTCTATGACCTGCAGGAGGACGGTGAGATCGCTTATGAGATCGCCGAACTCTATATCGATCTGGGGGATTTCATCAATGCTGACCGATGGGTGCAGTTGGCCAGCCAGGATGTCCCGGATGAATACCAGGTGCGCCTTTCCTGGTTGAAGGTCAGCTCTCTCATGGCGAGGGGAGACCGTGACGGTGCGGTTGAACTGCTGAAGCCCATTCTGGCAGCGCCACAACAAGATGGCGCTGCATTCATGAACGCCTCCCTTGCGGGCTACTATCTCGGTGACTTCAGCACTGCCATTGCAGCATACGAAAAGGCTCCCTATCCGATGCAAACCCCCAAGGTATGGCAGTCCATGGACACCGTTATCGATGCGTCAATCGGAGCGGCCTATGCCTACACTCAACTGCAGCAGAGTGACAGGGCGAGCGAGGCGCTGGGCCAAGTCGATGCCATGCTGGAAGAGAAGATGAGGGGCAAGACGCGCATCCACCCGGACACCTGGTATAGAAAAGCACTGGTGCTCGCTATCCAAGGAGACCGGCAGATGGCTCTTGTGAATCTACAGCGGGCCGTTGACGAAGGGTGGAGTCATCACTGGCGCCCGTTTGTCGAGCCCTGTCTTGTAGACGTACTGCCCAACAGCAACTTCAAGTCGATGATGGCCGGTCTGCAGGCAAGAATGAACCTGATGCGGGAACAGCTTGCCTTTGAAGAGTCGTTCAGGGATCGCTGGCGGGGTTAGTTGTCAGGGAGGACGTTCTTAAACGGCGAAACAGAGGGGCGAGCATGATTATGCTGATAAGGGTCAGCAGGGCGGCACACATGAAAGCAGCGCCGGGGAAATAGAGCACCGATGTCGCGCTGCTGAAGTAACTGAATAACCCGGTCATTAGGGGTGGGCCGAGAACGGCTGTCAGCCCGCTCGCGCTGGAAATCGCTCCCTGCAGTTCCCCTTGATTGCTGGCGGCAACCTGACTGGTCATGATTCCCTGCAGGGCAGGCATCGTTAGACCCGACATTGCGCCCGGTACCATGGCGACATACATCATCCAGCCGAAGGGTGCGAAGCTGTATCCGACGAAGCTGATCAGCGCACAAGTCAGGCCAAGATAGGCTGCACTGGGTGCACCGATTTTTGGAATGACAACCCGCGTAAGATAGCCCTGCACAAATACCATCAAGCAGCCCACGAACCCGAGGGAGTAGCCGATTTCTCTGGGTGACCAGTCGAATCGTTCGATGGTGAAATAGGACCAGGTGGCGGGCATGACGAAGTGACCAAGGTTGAATACGAACACGGTAGCCACGAGGCCGAGCAGGATCGGCGTTGTTTTCAGTTGCATGACTGCGCCGAGTGGGTTTGCTCTGGCCAAATCGAAGGGGCGTCGCTCTGCAAGCGGCAGCGTTTCTTTCAGCACGAACAGGGCGAACAGAAAGTTGACCATGCCAAGGGCTGCTGCCGCGAAGAATGGGGTTCGTGACCCGAATTCACCCAGCAATCCACCGATCACCGGTCCGACGATAAAACCCACGCCGAAAGCTGCACCCAGCAGGCCGAAGTTCTGCGGTCGCTCCTCCGGAGGGCTGATGTCAGCGATATACGCATTAGCGATGCTGTTAGTGGAAGCGGCGATCCCGGCGATGATTCGACCGGCGAACAGCCATGCAAGGTTGGGGGCCCAACCCATCACCAGGTAATCGAGCGAGAATGCAACCAGGGAAAGCAGCAGTACCTTGCGGCGCCCGAATCGATCACTCAAATTTCCCAGTACCGGCGCGAAGAAAAACTGCATGATCGCATAGGAAAACATGAGCCAACCACCATACATGGCTGCCTGGGACAGACCCTCACCCGAGACTTCCATCACCAGTTGGGGCATCACCGGAATAATGATGCCGAATCCGATGGAGTTCAGCAGCACGGTAGTGAAGATAACAGCCAGTGCTCGCTTTGGTGTCTGGGTCTCACTCATCAATCTGTTTTCGCTGGGAAGAAGGAAAAAAAGGGGGACAGTTTATGAAAAAAAGGGGACAGTTTACTTAATTCCAAGAGAATTAAGTAAACTGTCCCCCTTTTTTCTGTCCCCCTTTTTTCTAAGTTGCGTCGGTGTCCGCTGCGTGGCTTATTTTGGTGAGCTTGGCCACCTCTTGATCGATAAAGAAGAGTCCGCTACCGTCGAGTCCGATCATCTCTATCTTATCGAGGATTGACCTGAAGAGTTTCTCCTCTTCATGTTGCTCCGCCACGTACCATTGCAGGAAGTTGAAGGTTGAGAAGTCGTTTTCATCCTGGGATGTCTTAGCGAGCTGATTGATCTTGCCCGTGACGTGCACCTCGTGGTCGAGGGTTTGCTGAAAGACGTCAGCGATGGAGTCGAATTCGAATGGGGGAGCATCCACGCGTCCCAGCCTGGCGAGGCCGCCAGTCTCATTCACATAGGTGAACAGACGATTCATGTGCTCCATCTCCTCCACCGCATGTGACTTCATGAACTCTGCACATCCGTCCAGCCCCTTGAATTCGCACCAGGAGCTCATCTGCAGATACAGATTTGAGGAATAGAACTCGAGGTTTATCTGATCGTTAAGGCAGTCAAGCATATGTTGGCTGAGCATGTTTAAGGCTCCGAAGTGAATAACCGATTCTAGAAGCATCACGGAGGGAATTCAACTCGCAGAATTGCTCGCAGAATTGCTCGCCGTGAAACGCTCGGCAGGAATTGCTCGTTGCATTACTCGGAGAGTTCGCGCGCCTGAATCGCTCTTCCCAACAGGCGCACAGCAGCAAGTGACTCAGCCGGTCATTCGTACTCGATGACCTCGGCATAAGTGTAGTCGGGATCAGCACCCAACACTCTGCGCACCACACCCCTCAGTTGGGAATGCTGGGTGTATGCCGAGCCCGTTTCGGCCATCGGTAGCACCATCACCTCGTCCATAATGATCTTCTGCAGTTCCGCTGCCGCATCCATTCTCACCCTTTGATCGGATGCTCCCTGCAAAATCTGCAGCCACTCATCGTATTGCTCACTGACGTATCCGCCGCGATTGTTGGCATTACCGGAGCCCAACAGGTCTGCATAAGTCATGATGTCATCGAAGTCGGGAAACCAGCTGCTCAGCAACAGATCGAATTCTCCGTTGCGTGACTTTGCCAGATACTGCTTGAATGTCTGACTGTCGATTCTAAGATCGATTCCCAGCTTAGCTTTCAGCAGGCCCTGCAAGAATTCGCTGATCTTGTTGCCGGTGGGCGAGGCAACGGTCAAGAGCACCAGTTCCGGAATCCGGTCGACAGTCAGTTCTTCCCTGGCAGTACTTATCAGTTCCCGTGCGCGCAGTTCGTCGATCTGAGCGGGCTCAACGGGGTACTCCCGTTGAAATTTGTCGTCAACGCCGGCCAACCAACTGGGAAAGAAGCTGTGCGCCGGCTTGTAACCTGGAATCGCCATAATGCGATTGACAAAAAGATCAGGATTGAAGACTGCCTGAATCGCTCTGCGAATGTGTAAGTTCTCAGTAGGACTTCCCTTCATGAAGTTAAAGCGAAGGAATGCAACGCCACCTGTAACAAAAGTTCGCACCTTTAGTCGCTGCTTGGCGGCGTCCTTGATCGTCTCGCCATCCAACCTGACGAGGGCGATTCTGTTATCTCTAAACAGATTCAGTCTGGCGCGATTATCGGCAGTGATATAGCCGACCTTGATCTCCTCCAGGTTGATCTGCCACGCATCCCAGTAGTCGTAGTTCTTCTGCATCGTCAGTGATGCGCCATGCACCCAGTCGACCAGTTTGAAAGGGCCGTTGTAGAGTAGATTGCCAGCTTCGGCGGCGTAGCGTTCCTGTTGCTGATTGAAGAAATCCTGACGGACCGGAAAGAAAGCCGCGTGAGCCATGAGCTTGAGAAAGTAACCGCACTGATTCTGGAGCGATACTTTCAGGGTGAGGTCGTCAGGCGCTGATACGCCCAACGTGGACACCGGTTTAGCCCCTTTGTGAATGGCCTGCGCATTCAAAATGGGATAGTGAATCGATGCGTAGGGTGCAGCGGAAGCCGGATCGACGATGTGCTGCCATGCGAACACGAAGTCATGGGCGGTCACAGGCCTGCCGTCACTCCAACGGGCGTTCTTGCGCAGACGAAAAGTAGCTTCCAGGTCCCCAAGCTCCCATGATTCAGCAACTCCTGCGACCAGGCGTCCTCGTTGGTCATACCGCGTTAGCCCCTCCATTGTGTGACCCAGAACAAAAAAGCTCACCAGATCAGTGGTCTCCATGGTATTCAGATTTGGCGGTTCCTGTGTCAGAGCTATGGTAATGCTCTGTTCGTCGAAGTTGACCGCCTCAGCGAGGCAGATGGCCGGTAGGAATAGAAGGGACAGGAAATAAGGGGACAGTTTACCTAATTCTGAAAGAATTAGGTAAACTGTCCCCTTATTTCCTAGGTAAACTGTCCCCTTATTTCCCTTTCTGGCTGTTGTCATCATGGGTCACCTGTGCGTCAGTCGAGATCGAAATGGCACGCGATGCTGTGGGCATCATCTAGATTTCGCAGCGGCGGCTCGTCGTGCTTGCAGCTATCCTTGACGTGAGGGCAGCGCGGGTGGAATGAACAACCGGAAGGCGGGTTGATGGGGGAGGGTACGTCCCCTTCCAGCACTTGTCTTTTCGATCTGCGGTGTGGGTCCGGAATTGGAATCGCTGAAATCAGTGAGCGGGTATAGGGATGGCGCGGATTTCGATAGATCTCATCGCTGTCGCCGTTCTCCACGATCTTTCCCAGATACATGATGGCGATTCTATCGGAGATATGCTTGACCACGGCGAGGTCATGGGCGATGAACAGGTAGGAGAGGCTGAATTCCTGCTGTAGATCGATCAGCAGGTTCAGGATCTGGCTTTGAATGGAGACATCCAGTGCCGACACCGGTTCATCGCAGACCACCAGTTTGGGATTGGTGGCAATGGAGCGGGCTATGCCGATACGTTGTCGCTGACCGCCGGAGAATTCGAATGGATATCGGGTTGTGGATCTCGCCGGTAGGCCGACGATGTCCAGTAACTCAGCGACGCGTTTTCTTCGCCAGGGCGAATCTCCCAGGTTTTGCACCACAAAAGGCTCTTCTAGGATATCTCCGACGGTGTGGCGCGAATTGAGGGACTCCATTGGGTCCTGAAAAATCATCTGAATCTGTTGGCGATAGGGCAGCAGTGCCTTGCCTTTGATACGACTGATACTGATTCCTTCAAACTGAATTTCACCTTCGGTAATGTCGTACAGTCGCACGATACATCGGCCGAGCGTTGATTTACCGCAGCCGGACTCGCCCACCAATCCCAAAGTTTCTCCTGCACTGATGCTGCATGACACACCATCCACCGCTCTGTTGTAGGCGCCGGTTCGCAGCAGGATTCCCTCCCGCACCGGAAAGTGCATCTTCAGATCCAGGACGGACAACAGGCTGTCGGCAGACGACGGGCCGTCGGCAGACGTTGAACTGATCGGATCGGACAAGCTCAGGCACCTTCGCCAGACGATGCTTCATCTTGCAGCTCTCGCCAGCGATAGCAACTGACCTGGTGTTCACCGGAAACGGTCTCCACCTGGGGTGTGGACGTCCCGCAGAGCTCCCTCGAGTAGGGGCAGCGATTCTCAAATCGGCAACCGTCGGGGAGGTCATGCAGTCCCGGCACCATGCCATCGATGGTCGCGAGCTTAACTTTGCTCTCGTGGTCAAGGCGCGGAATCGAGTGCAGCAGTCCACGCGTATAGGGATGAGTGGGCTGATCGAATATGTCAAAGATGGAGCCCTTCTCCACCACCTTGCCGGCGTACATGACGACTACGGAATCACAAGTTTCTGCGATGACGCCGAGGTCGTGGGTAATGAGAATGACCGACATACCCATATCCGCTTGCAGTTCCTTGATCAGTTCGAGGATCTGCGCCTGGATGGTAACATCCAGTGCAGTAGTGGGTTCATCGGCGATCAGCAGCGCCGGTTTGCAGGCCAGTGCGATGGCGATGACCACTCTCTGACGCATTCCGCCGGACAACTGGTGAGGATATTCCCCCATACGGACTTCCGGCGATGGAATACCGACCTGCTCCAGGATTCTAACGGATTGGCGGAGCGCATCATCGCTGGAGATCTCTTTGTGCAGCAGTAACACCTCAGCCAACTGTTTGCCGATGGTGTGCACAGGATTCAGCGCGGTCATCGGTTCTTGAAAGACCATGCTGATCTGGTTGCCACGGATCTTTTCCATTTCGGACAGCGCAATGCCGGTCAGATCAGTGCCTTCGAACATAATCTGCCCATTGTTGATCTGACCCATGGGTCGAGGCAACAGGCGCATGATAGAGAGGGCGGTTACGCTTTTACCGCAACCGGATTCTCCGACGATACCGAGGGTCCCTCCGGCCTTGACGGCAAAACTGATGTCATCTACGGCCCGAACCCTGCCCTCATCCGTGTCGAAATCGGTGCTGAGGTTCCTGAGCTCCAACAGCGGCTCTGACATCGTGGCCTCGTTACTCCGCACGGTACTGATCGAACACTCTGATCTCGGGAGGAAAAGTCGTTCCCGACTTCCTTGCGGCCAACGTCTCCGCTTTAATCTCCGTATCAATCCAGTGTATGAAGCTCTGGCCCGCGCCACGACTGTGTTTCACGTTGAAATCATCCGGGTATTGCACCCAGCGCCAGCTTCCCACCCTGTAGAAGGGCTGGTAATACCCGGGGATGAAGGATGCGTGGTCATGCCGCAGTTCCTCCATGGCGTGGGCCAGTTCGATCATCTCCTCCTTGCTGTCGGAAGCGCGATAACGATTGATCATCTCATCCATTTCTCTGATGGCCAACGTCTCGAGGTTGTTGGTCTGGGTCTTGAGGGTGCGCTCCGCGTTAACCGAGCCATCTTCCAGGAACGCCTGGTCGTACGCGTTGTCGGAGTGATTGTGTTCCCAATAGCGAGGGTACATTTCGAGGAAAACGCCAAAGCCCGAGAACTGGATATCGTGCTTCTTCTCCTGCGCCTTCTTCCAGCCGGCAGTGCTGTCCAGCACTTCGATGCGGTATTCCATGCCTGCCTTGGTCGCTTCCTCCTTCAAGATGGTGAGAATGTCCTTTAGCGCCTCGTATCCGGTGGTCAGGGTAAACACCAGGCGCTGTCCGTCCTCGTTCACCAATATGCCGTCCGGCCCGCGTTCCTTGAAACCTGCTTTGGCGAAATACTCCTGTGCCCTGTCGATGTCATATGGCCTGGCTTTGAGCGTTGGATGTGAGAACTCGCCAAAACCGTCCGCGCCCGTCTTCATCCGGACGAAATCGCCCCTGAAGAACTTGTCGATTACCAGTTGCCAGTTGGTGGCGTGATTGATGCCGTGACGGATGTCTTTGTTGTCGAGTAATGGCTTGCTGGTGTTGATCCACAGACCGAGCGTGGACCTGGGTCGATCATTGTAGAAGACGGTCTTATGAATATAACCGTTTTGAACATCAGCATCGTCGTTGGGAAGCTTCTCGTACCAGTATTCCGCCAGATTGAGTCCGAACTGATCGATATCACCGCGCTTGAAGGATTCGAAAACCTTGGGCGTATCTCGGATCACCGACAGATGAATCTTGTCCGTATTGTACCGGTAGCGCCAGAACTTCTTGTCCTTTGCCCACCAGTCGTGATTGCGGGTCAGGGTGATGGAGCGACCCTTCCTGATATCCTCATCCTTGACGATATAGGGTCCACTGGTCGGCACAAATCGCCACTGGTAGCGTTCGACATAATCATCGCCCAGTTCTTTATAGAAATGCTGAGGAACCGGACTTAGACCAAGGACCCGGCCGTCCATATCCGGTTTTACCTCGGGCACGCTGATGGAAATCGTATGGTCGTCATACTTAGTGATATTGGTGTACTGCGTGCCGTACCAATTGTTGTACCAGGGAGCGACGATATAGGCAGACTGGAAGAAGAAGAACAGGAAAAGGTAGTCATCGGCCGTGATGGGGACGTCGTCGGACCAACGTGCCAGCGGGTCCAATCTGACATAAACCGTCTTGCGCTCTTTGGATACCGCCCAGCTCTCCGCCAGACCCGGGTAATAGTCGAACTCGTTCGGATGACGATGGCCCATCTGCAATGTGGTGTCATCCAGAATCCAGGGCCTGAAGGACCCGTTGGAATCGGGACCAACTAAGCGCAGGGTCCTCGGAAAATCCTGTAGCCTGGCGTATTGGGTGCCTCCCTTTTTGGCCTTGGGTGAGCCGATGTCAGGCAGATTCTGACCATCTTGCCAGACCAGATCGCCAGGCAGGTCTGCCAAAGCCTTGAAGGAGAAAAAGTCCGGGTTGGATGCGTAGTAATCACGCACCTCCTGAGTATTGTCTCTCGCCGAATCAGGTACAGTCGATTCGGCTTTCTGATCGCGTTCGCCGCCACATGCTGATAGAAGCAGCAGCATGCCGATGGCGGGCAGGGAGGTGAGTAAGGATCTGCTCATGATAATCACTCTTATTGATAAGTGGGAAGTCTCTCTGGATCGAAGGATTCACGCACAGCTAAGTTGCTCTCAGTGATAGATGGTACATTTCTCTAGATCGATGGATTTACGCACAGCTAAGTAGCTCTCAGTGATAGATGGTACATTTCTCTGGATCGAAGGATTTACGCACAGCTAAGTAGCTCTCATTGATAGATGGTACATTTCTCTGGATCGAAGGATTTATGCACAGCTAAGTTGCTCTCATTGATAGATGGTAAATTTCTTTGGGTCGAAGGATTCACGTACAGCTTCACCGATAAATGTGACCAGTGTAAGCAAAATCACCAGAGTTCCAAAGGCGGAAGTTACGATCCAGGGTGCTGTACGCAGGTTAGCTGTGCCCTGTTTCAATAGTTCACCCAGGCTGGGAGTAGGTGGCGGCAAGCCGAAGCCCAGAAAATCCAGCGAGGTTATGGCGGTAATGGCCCCAACGACGGTGAATGGCATGAAGGTTACCAGGGTGGCGATCACATTAGGGAGAATGTGTCTGAAGATAATGCGGAAGTCGCTCGCGCCGATGATGCGCGCGGCTGCGGTGTAGTCGCGAGACTTCTCTTTATAGGTTTCGGTTCTCATGTAGTAGGTCATGGATGTCCAGGAGAACAGCACCATAACGGTCAGCAGAACGCCGATTCGGGTCGGCACCGAAAAGCTGGCCGGAATGACAGAGAATACGATGATAACCATATAGAGAAAGGGGATGTTGGACCAGATTTCAATGAGTCGCTGGAAGATGAGGTCAAACGTGCCACCGAAGTATCCCATGGCGCAGCCGGTGGCGATGCCGATCAGATAAACGGCCGCCATAAATGCAAGGGAGAATAGCAGGGCGATACGCGTTCCGTAGAACAGGCGGGCCAGAATGTCGCGGCTGGTGGTATCGGTGCCAAGATAGTGCTGTTCGGCAAAGGAAGGCGCGGTGGGTCGAAAGACCCGGCCAGTCGCATCGTTCTCAAATGGGTTGTAGGGAACGACCGGCATTAGCACCCAGTCACCTGCCTCCTCCTGCTGGAATATAGTCTGTAGATGGCGGTAATTGGTTTCATAGGAATAGTCCAGGCCAAAATCTGTACCTGGATGAAAAGCAGTGTAGGTTGGGAAGAAGAGTTCTCCCTGGTAGCTGACGATCAAGGCCCGGCTGTTCACCAGTAATTCCGCCAGCAAGCTGAGGCTAAGCAGCACTGTTAGAATCAGGAAGGAGTAGTAGCCGCGCTTGATCTCTCGAAAGCGCCTGAGTTTTTTGATCGTTTGGGGGTTAAGACGAATCAAGCGGTCTCGCTCCTATCGAAACCTGATGCGCGGGTCCACCAGGGCAACCAGAATGTCGGAGATAATGTTACCCAGTAGCAGCAGGACAGAGGCGAGCAGCACGACCCCCATCACCACCGGATAGTCGCGATCCAGTATGGCCGTTAGGCCCAGCAAACCAAAGCCGTTGATGTCGAATATGGTCTCAATGAGGAAGGAACCGGACACCAGCAGAACGATATTTTGACCAAATGTCGTTGCTATGGGGATCATGGAGTTACGCATCGCATGGCGCGTGACCGCCTGACGGAACGAGACGCCTTTGGCGATGGCAGTGCGGATGTAATCGGCAGCGAGGTTATCCATCAGATGGTTCTTCAGAAGCAGGGTCACCAGCGCGAAACTGCCGATCAGATAGCAGATCAGCGGCAGCACCGAGTGTCTGATGAGATCGGTGGTTTGGTCCCAGAAGTTCATCTCATGGAAAGAAAGGCTCATAAAGCCGCCCATGGGAAACCACTCCAGGCGAACTGAAAAGTACAGCAGCAGCAGGGACCCAAGGGCATAGCCGGGAATTGCGTAACCCACGAAGATCATTATTGAACTGATGTTGTCCACAATCGTGCGGTGTTTTATCGCCTTCAGTACACCGAGCGGAATGCACACCACGTAGGTGATGATAAGCGTCACCAGACCGTAGTAGAGCGATACCGGAAAGCGGCTCTGAATCACCTCCCAGACCGGCTCGTTGTATCGGTAGGAGGAGCCGAGATCACCGCGCATCACCTTCCACACCCAATGCCCATAGCTGACGAGAATCGGCTTATCGAATCCATAATACTCGCGCAGTCGCTGCAGTTGCTCATCGGAGAGCGCCATATCCTGCCCAGCTACTTGTGTAGAAACCCCCGTGGATGTGTTGAGCTGTTGCGTCTCCATAATGGCGCGTTCGAGGGGACCACCTGGCACCAGCCGGGTGATAATGAATACGATGACGGTCACGCCGATCAGGGTTGGCGGAATCAGCAGCAGGCGTCTAATGAAGTAATCGCGCATGGAATATGTCGCTATATCGCGTCGCGCGGCATGTTGCCACAAAGCGTGAAGAGGGGAAAGGGCAGTGGCCAGCAATCGCCCTGTTTTAGGGTCGCCTCATCGTGTTTCCCGATGTCCATACGTGCCATCCGTCGTGCTGTGCGTTCAATCCTGCGGCGGCGGGACGTCCTCGTACTGTAGCAGGTCATCGGTGATCTTAAACCAGGGAGCTTTCGATCCAACATAGAAGTGCACGCTTGGTCTGCTGCCTGGATCCGAGTCCAATACGCCTGCAGGAATCCGCGTTGCCCCTGGACTAACCCTTGGCAGCAGAGATCCGCACGTCTTGCAGAATGCCGTGCCAAAGACATTGGCTGTGGGTAGCTGGTACGTTTCGATCTGCTCCTCTCCCCTGGTCCAGCTAAACCCCAGGCCTTCCATTAGAAGATTGGTCGCGTGGGCTGCACTTCTCGAGGATCGGCACCTCGAGCAATGACAGTTGATCATGAAGCTGCGTTGGATATCTGCCTCGAACCTGACAGCATCACAGAGGCAGCTTCCACCGATGGCCTCTGGCTTTAAAGGCTTACGGGATGGTTGAGGGTATTGTGTGGTGAACCCGGATTCCGGGGGGAATAGCACGTGCTGCACCAAGTCGTCGGTGATGCTATACCAGGACGCTTTGGAGGATGCAAAGATGTGTGCGTCGGGACGGCTGATACAGTCATCCTGCAGTAAACCAGCCGGGACGAAGGCAAATGAGTCGCTGACGGTCGGCATGGTGGAGCCACAACCCGGACAGAAGTGGCGCGTGGAATCGGGAGCTGACTGGTAACTGCGCAGTCGATCCTCGCCCTTTGTCCAACGAAGTTTATCTGGCGATAGATACAGGTAGGTGGCAAAGGAGCTGCCGTGGGCCTTTCGGCACATGGAGCAGTGACAGTGATTCATGTCGCCGGCTGCATCGGTCAGTGTAAAGGTGATCTCGCCGCAGAGACAGCTTCCCCTAATCATGTGCATCTCTGCCCTTCACAGACATGCATAAGTTGCGTCCAGCAGCAGATTAGAGCGTGGTACCGCCGCAGGATTGGACTCCATCTGATTCATGGCGTAGCCGATGCCGATGTTGGCGTCCGGGTCGGCAAACCCGGTGGATCCTCCCGCGCCGCTATGGCCAAAGGCCCTGTTGCTGGGGCCGTAACCGCCCGCTGAATTGAGGATGAATCCCCGTGCCCGGCGCATGGGCATGCCGATGACCAGGTCCTTTTGATCGCCAACTTCCTGCTGCACGGCGATCTCGATTGCTTCTCTGCTGATGATCTTCACGCCGTCGATCTCACCGCCGTTGGCCAAAGCACCGTATATTCTGGCTATTCCCCGCGCATTAGCCTGACCGTTGGCCGCAGCGATCTCAGCCTTGCGCCATGCATAGGAACTGGCATCCCCATAGGGACGTATGGACGGATTGAGCAGGGTGACCGGATAGAGCTGCGGCATTTTCGGCGGTGGTCCGTCGCCCCGTGGTGGTCTAATCCGTGCGTGATTGGGGCCGATCATGTCGGCGACCCGGTCCATTTCGGAATCCGGCAGACCGATGTAGAAGTCTGCTTCGAGGGGCGCCGCGACCTTGTTGTGAAAATACTGCCCCAGCGTCTGCCCGGTGATCCGCCTGATCAGTTCACCGGCAAGGTATCCCCAGGTGATGGCATGATAGCCCGCCGCTGTGCCCGGTTCCCAGTGAGGCTTTTGAGCCGCCAGCAGGTGCACCATCTTGTCCCAGTCGTAAAGATCCTCAACCGTGATCTTCTCGCTGACGCCACAGACACCGGCCTGGTGCGAAAGCAATTGGGCAACCGTCACCTGGTGTTTACCCTCCGCGCCAAACTCAGGCCAATAGTCCACCACCAGGGCTTCGTAGTCCAGTTTGCCCTCTTCAGCCAGGATGGCCATGGCCAGCGAAGCCATCCCCTTGGTGGTGGAATAGACGTTGACCAGGGTATCCCGCTGCCAGTCTTTGCTGCCTTCGCGATTCTGATGGCCTCCCCAGAGATCAACGACTTGTTCGCCCTGGTAGACGACCGAATAGCTGGCACCTACTTCAATTCCCTGCCAGTTCGCGGCAAAGGCCTCCTTCACCTTCTCGAATCCTTTGGCGACCTTGCCCGCGATCTGTACCTGCTGCATGGATGTCTCCCGTCATGTTGCCCGTGCTGATCCAACTATACCCCATTTGCCAAAAGTCTAGCCAGGATCCCCTTTTTTGGATCTAATAGTTACTGCTATGCACGCCCCGCTGACAGTTCCTATGAGTTCGTGATGATCGTTGAGTCATTTGGCGCCACCCTGGCTCGCACAAACCGTGTCAGTCCAACCACGCTGGAGTTTCAGTTCGTGCGCAAGGATGGCAGACCGGTGCTGTACCAACCGGGGCAGTTCTTTCGCTTTGACTTCCGCGACCAGGGGGAGAGTTTCGAGCGAAGTTACTCGATCGCAACCTGCAATGAAACCCCAGGCAGCAGTTCCAATCTGGACCTGCTGATCTCCTACGTGGAAGGTGGCAAAGCCAGTCAATACCTGTTTAAGGCCGAACCCGGCATTGACTGCGCGGTGAAGGGCCCGTTCGGCAATCTTCTGATTCCAGCGAAGCTCCCCCGCAGATTAATCATGGTCGCTACCAGCGTAGGAATCGCCCCCTACCTGCCCATGCTTTTGCAGCTTGAACCCCTGCTGCAGGAGGGTCAGCTGCAGGAGAGCCCGCTGCATGTAGAGTTCATCTTTGGCGTGCGATCGAGGGAGGAGTTTCTGTACGCGAAAATGCTGCAGGAATACGCTGCAGCCCACGCCAGGTTTAATCTGTCAGTTTGCTACAGCCGGCAACAACCTTCAGGTGCATTTGAGCATGCGGGGTATGTTCAGGACAGGCTGATGGAGATGGAGCTTGATCCGCAAGGTGATCATGTCCTCCTGTGTGGCAATCCCGTCATGATCGATGCAGCCTTCTCGATGTTGGCGGAAAAGGGCTTTGGCATCAGCAACGTGACTAGAGAGAAGTACGCATTCGCCAGGGAGACGACTCCCGTGACGCAGCAGCAGCTCTCAGTTGAACAGAAGAAACTGATCGCCGAGAAACTGCTTAAGCACAGACGTGATTCATGAGATCGCTTCAGGCGACGACGCGATTCCGACCGGCCTTCTTGGCCTTATAGAGTGCCTGATCCGCCTTTTTCAGAACATCATCCGGTTTCTCGGAGCGACCTTTGCGGTCAGCCACGCCGATGCTGATGGTAACGGAGACCTTTTTTGTGGTCCTTCTGAACGACCCTTTTGATCGTAGTCCGGTGGCGGGCTGACTGGCTTCTTTGGTTCGTTTATCATCTCGAATCACCATCTGGTAGGCTTCGATCTGACGGCGCACCTCGTCCAGATAGGTGATGGACTCGCTCTTCGCCTTGCGCGGGAATATCACGGAAAATTCCTCACCACCATAGCGGTACGCCTTGCCGCCGCCCCCCACCTTGCTGATCTGGCCGGCAACCATCTGCAAGACTTGATCACCGACATCGTGACCGTGGCTGTCGTTGAACTTCTTGAAGTGATCCACGTCCAGCATGGCCAGAGAATAGTGTCTGCCCAGAGACATCATCTGTTCGTTCAGCGCCCGTCGCTGTGGTAGGCCCGTTAGCTCGTCACGATAGGCGTTGTTATAGGTGTCGCGCAGTATGCCGAGGCACAGGATCAGGCTGGCCGTCACGATGAATATCGAGAACGAGTCAGGGTTGAAGAGACCGATCAGATAACCACAAAGAGCGCCCCCAATTGCAAAAGAGAGGGGCGTTGCGTGTATGTAGCCCGTGACCACAGTGGCAATTGCGGACAGTGCCGCCAGCAGCAGGATCAGTTGCGGAGCTGGCCACGACACGTCCAACCAGGGCGTTTGGTCGAGGGGCAGCATCTCCATCTGCAGCACAGCGATCAGATTCGGCTGTGGCCACATGATCAGGGCAGCGAGCATGGCAACCTGGATCAGGATGATGGCGGATCGCAGGCAGCCATGCAGGGAGAGAATCCCCCTTTCCCGGTAGAGACTGATGAGAGCGACGTTAAGGGGGAGCAGGGCGAACAGGAAGAACTGACTGATCGCTGCCGTGTTTTCCGTGTAGATCGGCTGATCCGGTAACCAGATGACGACCAAATACCCCAATAGAAACAACACGGATACCAGCAGCACCCTACCGCGATTGAACGCCGCGCTGAGACTGCCTAGAACCGTGAGTATCCAGTAGGGACCGTACTCCGTAAGTCCTGCAAGAGACGACGGTAGTCGTTCTTGATAGGGAAGTAGAAGGTAAGCACCACCGAGAAGCGAGGCCGGTAGCAGCAGGGGAAGGACTATGCGGTTGAAGATTGGCAAACAGCAGTTCTCAAGAAATCTAACTCAAGCCTGTTCCTGCGATCCTTTTCCTTTTGAGGTGATAATTCTATGGCGTATCGCACCGTTAAGCCAGTGACGGCTGTTTGGTTTTGGGCTGCGTATCCTTACAATGGGTGCTGCTTCGCACATTAGAAAGTCACGAGGAATTTTCAGATGAGTTGGCAGGAAGATGTAGATGAGCTGAATCGTCGTAAGGCGTTGGCTCACGAGATGGGTGGCAAGGACAGCGTTGCGTTTCACCACGGCCGGGGAAAACTGACCGTTCGCGAGAGAATAGACAAGCTCGAGGACCCGGGCAGCTTTCGAGAGATCGGTGTGCTGGCGGGAAGCCCCACCTATGACGGCGAAAAGCTGACGGGTCTGCTTCCCGCCAACAGCGTTGTAGGGACGCTTAAACTGGGTGGTCGCAAGGTGGTCGTTAACGGCGGCGACTTCACCATCCGCGGCGGATCGGCGGATGCCAACGTGGGTAATAAGGGGAGGGTGGCGGAGCAGACGGCGCTGCGTTATCACATTCCCTACATTCGATTGCTCGACGCCACCGGTGGCAGCGTCAAGACCTTCGAGAAAATCGGCCACACCTACCTGCCGCAGAACGCACAAGGTGACCTGGCTACGCAGTTGCTGCAAGAGGTCCCGGTCGTCTCTGCCGTGATGGGATCCGTGGCGGGGCTCCCGGCGGTGCAGGCCTGTCAGTGTCACT
>CEPV01085802.1_pt1 | contig 22365 bp, 19 predicted proteins | sample 530451 | NCBI WGS metagenome assembly CEPV01 (sample SAMEA2620097, study PRJEB7988) | marine metagenome | isolation source: saline water (ENVO:00002010), including
AAGGGGTGACGCATCGGCTGCTGGTAGTCGGTTGCACCCATGCCGATTCCGATAAAGGCATCGATACCTTCATCGGCAAGCTGTTCCATCCAGAGCATGGCCATGTGCGCCCCGCAGCTGTGCGCCAGCAGCACAACCGGCGAGATGTTTTCGGCCGCAAGGTGCGCCAGTGCCGCATCAATTCGGGGCAGGGCTTCGGGCAGGACCGGAACATAGTCAAAGTACTTGGCGGACTTCTCCAGCACCGGCATCTGCAGCGACAGCGTATGCCACCCAGCTTCTGACAGCGCCACGCGCAGAGGTCCGATATTCTCGGGCCAGTCGGCATGAAATCCCCGGCCATGCAGCAGGATGACAGCGCCCCGGGTGATATCAGCCTGCGATTCCATCTCGACGGCCGCGAACGCGTCACCATCGGGCATCAGTGAGATCACTTTGCCGTCAAAGAGGTTTGCCTCCATCTCCTCGACCAGGCGGTCTTCCCGGTCACGGTCGCTGCCGTGGCTCGGGAAGGTAGAGAACAAGGCGACGGCGGCGAGAACGGAAAGACAGCGCTGGCGCGCTTTGAGGGATGGGATCAGGGTCGGCAGTGTTTTCATGTTCCGGTGACTCCCAAAGGCCATTATCATAGAAAAATAGTTCGCCTTTTCACGAAAGGAATTATGGCTTACGGGCTCACGCTGTGAGTCACCGGGTGATAATAATGTCTGCTGCCAGGGTCTGGCGCCGTTGAGACTACTATTTTCATATGACCAAATCAGATGAACTTGTGCAAATCGCCTCAAAGGTGGGCGAGATCCTGATAGCCCGCGGCTGGCGTCTTGCCGCTGTTGAGTCATGTACCGGGGGCTGGATTGCCAAGACGGTGACATCCATATCGGGTAGTTCAGACTGGTTCGAGTGTGGCCTCGTCACTTACAGCAATGCGTCCAAAGTATCGCTTGCTGGCGTACCCGAGTCGCTTATCTCGCGCCACGGTGCGGTCAGCGCTGAGGTGGCAAAGGCCATGGTCACCGGGGTGCTCGACCGCACAGATGCCAGCGCCGCGGTTTCACTCACGGGCATCGCCGGCCCGGGAGGCGGGAGCGCTGAAAAACCCGTCGGTACGGTATACATGGGTTGGCAACTACCGGGGGTGGATGCGGTGTCTGAGCGCTTTCATTTTCATGGTGCTCGTGACGAAGTCCGCTGGCAGTCTGTGGCGACGGCGCTGTCGGAACTCGCCAGAATTGCCCAAAGCGCCCCGGGATGATTTTGTGAAGCAGTTCGCTGGGTTGATCATTTGGATTATGAAATAATGGCACCTGGCCCTGATATACACCCGGTGGTGGGTGAGTTCAGAATCAGCGAAATCGGCAAATCAGAGAATCTCAGCAATCGGAGTGATACATGGATGAGAACAGGCAGAAGGCCTTAGACGCGGCTCTCGGGCAGATCGAACGGCAGTTTGGTAAAGGCTCGGTGATGCGCCTCGGTGATGCCCAGGCCGGACAGGGTACCGAGAGTATCTCGACCGGTTCACTTGGGCTTGATATCGCGCTTGGCATCGGCGGTCTGCCCCGCGGACGTGTCGTAGAGATTTATGGGCCGGAATCCTCAGGCAAGACCACCCTGACGCTTTCCGTAATTGCACAAGCGCAGAAGGCCGGCGGCACTTGCGCCTTTATTGACGCCGAGCATGCGCTGGACCCGGTGTATGCAGAGCGCCTTGGTGTCGGGGTAGACGATCTTCTGGTGTCGCAGCCGGATACCGGCGAACAGGCGCTGGAGATCGCCGATATGCTGGTGCGCTCAGCTGCTGTCGATGTGGTCGTGATCGACTCCGTGGCTGCGTTGACCCCCAAAGCCGAGATTGAAGGCGAAATGGGCGATACCCACGTTGGCCTGCAGGCGAGACTGATGTCCCAGGCATTGCGCAAACTCACGGCCAACATCAAACGCTCTAACACCATGGTGGTCTTTATCAACCAGATCCGGATGAAGATCGGGGTGATGTTCGGCAACCCTGAAACCACGACCGGCGGCAACGCGCTTAAGTTCTATTCCTCGGTGCGTCTCGATATCCGCCGGATCGGCGCGGTGAAAAAAGGCGAAGAGATTCTGGGGAACCAGACCCGGGTCAAGGTCGTCAAGAACAAAGTGGCGCCGCCGTTCCAGAAGTGCGAATTCGATATTCTCTATAACGAAGGCATCTCCAAGGAAGGCGAACTCATCGACATGGGCGTCGAGCACAAGATTGTTGAGAAGTCAGGCGCGTGGTACTCCTACAACGGTGAACGTATCGGTCAGGGCAGGGACAATGCCCGTGAATTTCTGAAAGAGCACTCCGATGCGGCATCGGCAATCGAGAACGTGGTCCGCCAGAAAATGGGCCTCAATGAGATCGGACACCGTCCGGAGGCAGATGCTGATGCTGTTGCTGAGGCTGAGCCCGAACCCGAGCCTGAGGCCGAAGAGGCGTAATTCGCCAGGGACTCATGAGTGAGTCCGATGTGGATCTGCGCGCACAGGTCCGCGACAAGGCGCTCGGTCTGCTCGCGCGGCGCGAGCACAGCCGCGGTGAGTTGCAACAGAAACTGCTGCAGAGGGGTTATAAAAGTCCTCTGATCAATCAGGTGCTCGACGAGCTTTGTGCGCGTGACGAACTTTCTGATTCGCGTTACGCACAGGCACTGGTTTCCCACCGCGCCAAGACCGGTTACGGTCCTGCTTATATCCGCCAGGAACTGCGCGAGCGCAGGGTCGACCCACGGATCATTGACTCTGTCCTTTCCGATGCGGAATTCTGCTGGGCCGAGATCGCTTCAGCGAAGTACGCGAGCCACTTTCAAAATCAGGTGATCCAGGACTACAGGGACTGGGCCCGCCGGGCTTCGTATCTGCAGCGACGGGGATTTGACACCGAAACGATTCGCCGGGTGCTCGGCGAATGGCAGAGTCCCGGTTAAAATCAGGCTTTTACCCGCTGTCCGGCCTGCCGGACCGCGTTTTCGGTCGCTGGAATAAGTATGAAGACCCGGGATATCAGAAAGCAGTTTCTCGATTATTTCGCTGCAAATGGCCACGAAATCGTGCCAAGCAGCCCATTGGTGCCCCATAACGACCCCACCCTGTTGTTTGCCAATTCCGGGATGGTGCAGTTCAAGGATGTATTTCTCGGACAGGAGAAAAGGCCCTACAACAGGGCCGTCACCGCCCAGCGATGTGTACGTGCAGGCGGCAAGCATAATGACCTCGATAACGTCGGCTATACCGCCCGCCATCACACCTTCTTCGAGATGCTGGGCAACTTCAGTTTTGGCGATTACTTCAAGCGCCAGGCGATCCAGCACGCCTGGACTTTGCTCACGGAAGGCTACGGCCTGCCAGCGGAAAAACTCTGGGTCACGATTTTTGAAGAAGATGACGAGGCGGCTGATATCTGGCTCGGTGAGATCGGCGTACCGTCTGAGCGCTTTGCCCGTATCGGCGCGAGCGATAATTTCTGGGCAATGGGCGATACCGGTCCCTGTGGTCCCTGTAGCGAGATCTTCTATGATCACGGCCCCGAGGTAGCCGGGGGTCCGCCGGGGTCACCTGATGCGGACGGCGACCGCTATGTCGAGATCTGGAATCTCGTCTTCATGCAGTTCGATCGCGATGCCGATGGTAACGACACCCCCTTACCGAAGCCCTCGGTGGATACGGGTATGGGTCTCGAACGCACGGCGGCGGTGCTGCAGGGCGTGCACAGCAACTACGAGACGGATCTTTTTGTCGCGCTGATCAAGGCTGCAGGCGAAGTAACAGGCTGTCGCGACCTCAACAACACCTCATTACGTGTCATTGCAGATCATATCCGCGCCAGCGCGTTCCTGATTACGGATGGCGTGGTGCCGTCAAACGAAGGGCGCGGTTACGTATTGCGCCGTATCATCCGCCGCGCGATCCGCCATGGCTATCAGGCCGGAGCATCCGGACCGTTTATGCATAAGCTGGTTGCACCTTTGGCCGAAGAGATGGGCGAGGCCTGCCCGGAACTCATCGAAGCCCAGCAGCGTGTGGCAGAGGCATTGGCGCTTGAGGGTGAGCGCTTTGCGCAGACACTGGGCCAGGGTATGCGCATCCTCGAGCAGGAACTGGCTGAGCTTTCGGGAACGGTGATCCCGGGTGAACTTACTTTCCGCCTTTACGACACCTTTGGTTTTCCTGCTGATCTCACCGCCGACTATGCGCGGGAGCGCGGCTTGGGTGTCGACATGGAAGGCTTTGAACAGGCGATGGCCGGTCAGCGGGACCGGGCCCGCGCAGCGAGTCAGTTCCGCATGCAAGGCGTTGCCAAGGTCAGCGTTGAGGAGAGAACAGACTTTACCGGCTACGAGGGTCTTGACGACAGTGCGACGGTCCTGTCTCTTGTGCTGGATGATGCCGAAACCGATTGCTTGGGTGAGGGCAGCGAAGGTCTTGTCATCCTCGACAGGACACCGTTTTATGCAGAGAGTGGCGGACAGGTTGGGGATCAGGGTATGTTGACCTGGCCGGAGGGTGCGTTTGCGGTCTCGGATGTGCATTTTCTCGCGCATAAAGTCATAGCCCATGCCGGCAAAGTGACCACGGGCTTGCTTTCCAAAGGAACAAACATCAGCGCGAAGGTTAATGCCAATTGCCGCAGTGCGACCGCGGCCAATCATTCGGCAACTCATCTATTGCATGCGGCGCTTCAGGAAGTGCTCGGCACGCATGTTCAGCAAAAAGGCTCCCTGGTAGACGATGAACACCTGCGCTTTGATTTTTCTCACGGCGAGGCCATGTCGGGTGCCGAGATTGACGAGGTTGAGCGCCTTGTCAATCGGCAGGTCCGGAGCAACGACGATGTCGCGACCCGCCTGATGAAGCTCGAAGATGCCCGGGCCAAAGGAGCTGCTGCACTTTTTGGTGAACGTTATGAAGACGAGGTGCGCGTGGTCGCGATGGGAGAATTTTCACTGGAACTGTGTGGCGGAACCCATGTACAGCGGACCGGCGATATCGGAACCTTTCGGATTACCTCCGAGAGCGGCATCGCAGCGGGCGTGCGCCGGCTGGAAGCGCTGACCGGAGAGGCGGCATACCAGCACGGTATGAACGAGAGCGCTACCCTGAGTCGGCTGGCGGCAGCATTAAAAACCGGACGCGCAGACCTTGAGGAGCGTGCGACCAGTCTGGCAACTCGAGTCCGCGAGCTCGAACGCAAGATCGAACAACTGCAGGGTCAGCTTGCAGCGGGCGGCGCAGGTGACGATCCCGCGAGCGAAGTCCAGGAGGTCAATGGCATACCGCTTCTCGTCAAACGTTATGATGACGTGGATATCAAGGGACTGCGGTCCATGATGGATCGGCTGCGGCAGCGGCTGGGCTCGGCCGTGGTGGTGCTCGGTGGCGTGCAGAACAGTAAGGCAACCCTGCTCGTCGGGGTCAGCAAAGATCTCACCGACCGTTGCCATGCAGGAGAACTGGTCGGCGAACTTGCTGCAAAGGTTGGCGGCAAGGGCGGCGGCCGGCCGGATTCTGCACAGGGTGGCGGTGCAGACATTGCCGGGCTCGATAAGGCGCTGGCTGAGGTTCCTCAATGGCTGGCCTCACGCTGAGACCTGATTTTCTAACAGCAAGGCTTTACCCGGCCGGTCAAAACGGTTTTAATGCGCGCCCCGGTCGCGAGTGATAGCAGCAGCATGTTCTTAGCAGTTGAAAAATACGGCGGCACCTCCGTCGGATCTGTCGAGCGGATCGACGCGGTCGCCGATCGCGTGAGCGCAAGCCACCAGAAAGGCGAGCGCCTGGTCGTGGTCGTTTCTGCAATGGCGGGGGAGACCAACCGGCTGCTCGCGCTGGCGGATGAGATCGATTCCGGCGCACACGCACGCGAAATGGACGTTCTGGTATCGACCGGAGAGCAGGTCACCATCGCGCTGTTATCGATGGCCCTTAACAAGCGGGGGATCGATGCCCGCTCTTATACCGGCGGCCAGGTGCGGATTTTGACCGACAATATTCATGGCAGAGCCCGGATCCTGGACATCGACGCCGCACGCGTCCGCGAAGATCTTGAAAACAACCGGGTGGTTGTGGTCGCGGGTTTCCAGGGCGTTGATGACAAGGGCAACATCACGACACTCGGTCGCGGCGGTTCGGACACCACCGCGGTTGCGATGGCCGCGGCCCTTAAGGCCGACGAGTGCCGCATCTTTACTGATGTCGACGGGGTCTACACCACTGATCCCCGAATTGTTCCCGAGGCCAGGCGCCTTGACCGCATCACGGTGGAAGAAATGCTGGAGCTTGCCAGTCAGGGCGCCAAGGTCCTGCAGACACGCGCTGTTGAGTTCGCTGGTAAATACCGTGTGCCGCTTCGGGTGCTGTCTTCCTTTGAGGAGAGCCCCGGTACTTTGATTACGCATGAGGTAAGTGATATGGAACAGCCGCTAATTGCTGGCATCGCCTACAACCGCGATGAAGCGAAGGTAACGATAAGGGGAGTGCCCGATCAGCCCGGAGTCGCCTCGCGAATCTTCGGCCCGATCTCCGAGGCGCATCTCAACATCGACATGATCATTCAGAACGTCGCCCAGGATGGCACCACTGACCTGACGTTTACGGTCAACCGCAACGAGTATGCCCAGGCGATGCAGTTGCTGAACGAGATTGCAAAAGAACTCAACGCACGGGATGTCATTGGGGACGATACGCTGGCCAAGATTGCCATTGTTGGCGTCGGTATGCGCTCACATTCCGGGGTGGCTGCCAAAATGTTTGAGACCCTTGCTGCAGAAGGCATCAATATCGAACTGATTTCGACCTCCGAGATCAAGATCTCGGTCGGTGTCAACGACAAGTATCTTGAGCTTGCGGTCCGGGCACTGCATAAGGCCTTCGAACTGGAAGGGGGGATCACCGAAGAAAAACTGACCGAGGCAGAAGAAGCCTGATCTTTGGGGGTAACGCTCGAGGGTATTGTAGAATCAGGAGACGGAGGATGCAGGGATGCTGATATTGACTCGCCGGGTGGGTGAAACGCTGAAAATTGGCGAAAACATCCAGGTAACGGTCCTCGGGCTGCGGGGAGGCCAGGTCCGGATTGGCATAAATGCCCCAAGAGATGTTGCCGTGCATCGTGAGGAGATCCTGAGCAAAGACGTGCACGACAGCGAGACAGAAAAGAACGCCGCAGATACCAAAACACCACGCAGCGAACACCAGAAGGACTGAACTTCAGGTTTTGAATTGAAGGAGAGGTGGCCGAGCGGCTGAAGGCGCTCCCCTGCTAAGGGAGTATGGGGTTGATAGCTCCATCGAGGGTTCGAATCCCTCCCTCTCCGCCAGATAACAAAGGACCCTATTAGGGTCCTTTGTTTCTTCGGCGCTTATGGATTTGAGCTTTCGATACAGGGGCAGCGGAAGTTCCAAGGCCGGTCGGAGTTGGATGCCCACATGCTAATATCCGCGGTCTTTCAGTGAAATCACTGCACCTTCAGACATCTTTTTGAGCACCAACATGGGCAAATTAATCGATTCATCTTTCGAGCGGCTCATCCAGGAGGATGAGCGACTGAAAGCCTTCAACGATACTGTTCCTGTCGGGATTTTGGTAATAGAGGTCGAAAGTGGCAGGCCTGTCTATTCCAACCAGTTCTTTCGTGAACTGCTCGGAGCTGATGGCGACCAGGTTCTCGGACAGTCCTGGGAGAATTTTTTTGTCGACTCGCAAGAGCGCGAGAATCTGATGGTTAAGTTCTCGGTTGAGGATGAGGTGAGAAATTTCGAATTGCGGTTGCGCCGCACCGATGGAGAGGTTATGTGGGGGTTAGCCTCGATGTCGGAAATTCCGGTCGAAGAGGAGAGCTTGTTGCTTTTCGCGTTTGTTGACATCACGCGGTTGAAAAGTGCCGAGGCGGCAATTCAGCATCTTGCCGATCATGACCAGTTGACAGGTCTCCCGACCCGTCGCTTGCTCCAAAGCCGGCTTGATCAGGCGATAGTTCGGGCCGACGGGGCTGAAGCGCAATTAGGCGTTTTCTTTATCGACTTGGATGGGTTCAAGGAGATCAATGACACCTTCGGCCATAACATTGGTGATCTTGTGTTGAAGGAAACAGCAAATCGTTTAGCCGACAGCGTCCAAGAGAAAGATATGGTTGCCCGACTGGGCGGCGACGAGTTTCTGATTGTCTCTGAAGAACAGGGCAGTCAGAGCGCAGAATCGATTGGCAAGTTAGTTCTTGAGAATGTAAGCCAGGCGATCGAAACGGCTGAAGGTGAGGTGAAAATCAGCGCAAGCATCGGCATTGCGCTCTATCCAGACAATGGTTTGACACCCGAAGAACTTATTAAGGCTGCTGATAACGCAATGTATGGAGTCAAGAAGACGGGCAAGGGTGCCATAGCATTTGCGTGATTGCCTTTTCAGGTTTTCGCAAATAGGCCAGGACCAGTCCGGACTAAGATGACAAAGAAGTACTACTGAAACATCGCCAGAAAAGTAAGGCCTCTGAGGGTTCGGGTCTCTCCGTTTTTGCCACACAATATTTCTGACGGGCCATGGGTCAAAACGGCGTTTCTGGCGTGGTAGAATTCGCAGCCTTCTCGGTACGCGCCCGTAGCTCAGTTGGATAGAGTGCGTGGCTACGAACCACGAGGTCGGGAGTTCGAATCTCTCCGGGCGCGCCACTTCCTCCTTTGATCTTGGGGCCGGCTAAAAAAACAGGCTCCCGCAGGAGCCTGTTTTTGTGACCTTAGGTCGTTACCGGCTTAGGGCAGCCAGGATCGCCAGACAGATTCGTTGGCTTCCATCCACTCCGCCACCACTTCGTCTACATCCCGCTTGTTGACGTCGACTTCGTAAATCATCCCGGCCTGCTGATCGTTGGTCAGGCGATGTTTCTCGAGCAGTGCGACGACTTCCGGATGCTTCTCGATGGAGGCAGGGCTTCCAAACTTGAAGCATATGTCCTGCGGCCAGTTGGTCGCGGGCCATTTGGCTTCATCGTACGGAGGCAGTTCCACTTCTACGAGATCAAGTGCCGCAAAAATCCAGTGTGGAGCCCAGGCATAGGCCAGGAACGGCTCGCCGCGTTTGTATTTGGCCTGCATCTCAGCCCAATGGGCAGTTTCGGAGCCCATGTTCTGGGCATGAAAATCTACACCGAGCCCGTCCATGCGTTCCTGATCTTCACACAACCAGGCAACCTCGGGGCAGGCGATGAGGTTACCCCTGTCGCCGGATTCAAGGCTTTTGAACACGTGTTTGTACTGGTTGAGATCCTGTACGGTCTTCAGATTGGGTGCGACGGCTTCAATCCCGCGTGAGGAATCACCCTCAATCACATATCGGGGCGTGAAGTAGCCGCTGGCGCCGATGATGCCGGTGTCAGCGATGCGTACCAGTGAGCCATCACCTCCATATTCCTCAAGGTATTCCGACTTGATCGGGTTGTATGAAGGCCAGGTCTCGCAGTAAAAATCGATATCGCCTGCGCGAATCGCTTCCCAGACGCCAGGTCCGCCGGGCATGGATACGGTTTTGACCTTGTAGTCCATGTGGTTCTCAAGAACCCATTGGATTGTCCGGCAGGTAACAATCGCACCGGTCCAATCGAGATCAGGCAACACCAGACGTTTTCCTGCCTGTGCTGTAGGCCCCGAAACGAGACCGACACTCATAATGACCGCGGCAAGGGCCGCTTTAAAAGTGGATTTCACTTTATTCTCCTCCTCGTGGTTCGAGATTTCTCAATGCCGTGTTGGCATAACCGTATTTTTACCATAAACCTGCTGGGTGATTTTGGCACCCCCGGGCCAGAGCCCCCCAAAGTAGAAATGGGCCAAGCTAAGGTGCGAATCACTCCTCTGAGGCCCTCACTAAGCCTTTGGTTTAAAGGCGTTTTCGCTGACCAGATCCGGCGTTGCGTCGTCTCAGGAAAGGCCCATCGCCTCGCGCTGGGTTTTTGTCCAGGCTTGGGAGATCCGGTCCAGGATGATGGCCAGCAGGACGATGCCGAGGCCTGCCTGCAGAGATACGCCGATACTTGCGGTGCTCATACCGATGAAGACTTCGAGTCCGAGACCCTTGCCGCCAATCAACGGAGTGATGACCTCCATCGCGAGCGCCATCATGATGCCCTGATTCACACCGATCATGATGGCTGGGATTGCCATCGGAATTTTCACCTTCATCAGCGTTTGGATGACTGAAGCACCGAACGAGTGGGAAACCTCGTCGATCTCTTCAGGCAGTTCACGGATGCCAAGCGTCGTACAACGAATCAACGGAGGAATGGCGTAGATGACCGTTGCGATCACCGCAGGGATTTGACCACCACCAAACAGCATGATTACCGGCACAAGGTACACAAAAACCGGCATGGTCTGCATCGTATCCAGGATGGGTTTCAGAATCCCATCAATTGCTCGGCTATATGCGGCCATGATCCCAAGCGGCACGCCGACGACGAAGCAGATCAATACCGACACGGTGACCGTCGACAGGGTGATCATGCTGAAGGCCCATAAGTCGGTTGCCCCGATGAACAGCAGACCGACAAAAGTGATCAATGCGAGCGCGCGTCCACTCACTAGGTAGGCGACACCGACAAACAACAGGCAGGTGTACCACCAGGGTAATCCTTTCAGGAAGGTGTTCAGTGGATTGATCAGCCCGAAATAGAGACCCTTCTTGATGCCGGTAGTGATCGCATAGAAAGTCTCATTTGTGACCAGCACGTCCATATACTGGTTAACGGGCGTCCGGAAGCGATGCTCCCAGGCTTTTGGAAAGTTTGCAAAAACATCCGTATAGGCATCCAGCAGCAGCATCATTGAAATCAATACCAGACTCGCGATCAGAAAAGCATGCCGCAACAGCAATTTGTGAATCTTGATACCCATGTCGGCATCGTAGGCCCTCACCAGGGCGCATGGGAGTAAAGCGATGAGTTGGGTAACTGCGCGGCCAGCGTTCCCGATCTGACGCCACACCAGGTCGATGAGGGATTCGATATATCGGATCAGTCGGAACGTTTCGAGGGACTGAGGGAAAAGGTGAAAAATCTGGACCCTTCCCTGATCGGTGCGTTGCGGGTCCCGCCCCATCGCATAGGTAACACGATCCAGCAGAATGGCCATCAGCACGATCGCCAGGCCCCCTTCAAGCGCCTTACCCACGTTAAGGCGCTGCATGCCGCGAAGCACAATCTCGCCGAGGCCCGGGGCTCCGATAAATGTCGCGAGCACCACCAGCGCCAGCGCCATCATCACCGTCTGATTGACCCCCAACTTGATCGCGGGTACGGCAAGCGGGATCTTGACTTTAGTCAGTGATTGGATGGTTGTCGCGCCAAAAGAGGTTGCGGCTTCGCCAATGCCTACGGGCACCTGGCGGATACCAAGATTGGTGAGACGCACAATGGGCGGCAGAGCATAAATCACGGTTGCCAGGATCGCGCCGGGTGCACCGAGGCCAAACAGAAAAAATGCGGGAATGAGGTATATGTAAGCGGGGAGGGTCTGCATGGTGTCGAGGATCGGCTTGGTGATCATTTCGAGCCGATCACTCTGTGAGGCAGCAATCCCGAGCGCGATGCCGACGATTGCGCTAAACGCAATGGAGATGCACATCAGGCTAAGCGTTTCCATCGCCGCGTCCCACATATCCAGCACCAGCCATGAGCCCACGACGGCAACAGCAAAAAGCCCGAGGCGCAATCCTCCATACGCAAACGCAGGCAATACCAGCACCACCAGTACGATCTGCCATTGCGTGAAGATCAAAAGATCGACAATGTATTCATAGAACCACGTGACTCCGGCCCCCAGCGCCCGGGTGGTTGGCTGCAGGACCGGTCTCATCCATTTGTCGAATTCATTGACCTTGTCGGCAAAAGGAAAGGCGCTGATCCAGGATTCGGGAAAGACAGTCTCACCGCCCTGGATCTTCCAGATCACGAGGGAAATCAGCAGGACGACGGCTCCGGTGAACCAGTGCCGGTAGTCGGGCCACAGGCCGGACGTCAAAGTGTCCCTGGAACTCGATTCTGGATCCCGCATCAGATTTGCCTGGACTCGGTCAATCCACTAGCATATCTTCAAAGAAAACCGGCTTCAATGAGTGAAGAGATATCCTCTCCGGGCCGGAGATGAGTTCCCTCGGCGGCCTTAAGAGAAGGATTGAATGTCGGAAACGCCAAAGATTGTCTGTAACAATGTCTGGAAGATATTCGGGGCATACCCCGAGCAGACACTGAAGGATCTTGACCGCTCGTTATCCCGCGCTGAGGTCCAGGCGCAAACGGGGCATGTTATCGCGGTTAAGGACGTCTCCTTTGAGGTCAATACCGGAGAGACCTTCGTCGTCATGGGCCTGTCCGGGAGCGGAAAATCCACACTGGTCCGTTGCATCTCCCGCCTGATTGAGCCCACCGCCGGTGCGATGATTATCGACGGTGAGGACATCATGTCCTACGACCTGGCGAAACTGACTGAACTGCGACGTTTTCGCATGAGTATGGTGTTTCAGCACTTTGGGCTCTTCCCCCACCGTAAAGTCATTGACAACATTTCCTTCGGTCTTGAGATACGAGGTATGGACAAGGAGGCGCGCAAGGCGCGATCGCTTGAAGTGCTGCAGAAGGTCGGCCTTGACGGTTGGGCAGAGCATTTCCCCCGGGAACTGTCGGGCGGGATGCAGCAGCGGGTAGGCCTTGCCCGTGCCATGGCAGTTAACCCGGAAATTCTAATCTTCGACGAGCCGTTCAGTGCCCTGGATCCATTGATCCGACGTGAAATGCAGGACGAACTGCTGAGCATTCAGGCAGAAGTCCACAAAACCATGATTTTCATCACCCATGATTTTCTTGAAGCCATCAAGATGGGCGACCGTATCGCGATCATGAAAGATGGCGTTGTCGTCCAGATCGGAACGCCCGAAGAGATCGTCACGAATCCTGTCGACGACTATGTGCGCGAATTTACGGAAGATGTACCGCGCTACAAAGTGGTGAGCGTGGGCAGGGTAATGCAGGCGGTTTCGGATCCAACGCGAATCGAAAGTGCTGAGCGCATTCATCATAAAGCAAAAATCGATTCGCTAATTGATACGCTGACGAAAAGTGACGGTCCGCTGGCGGTCGTCGATGATGAGAATCGTATTGTCGGTGAAGTTACTCAAACAATGATTCTTAAAGCGATGAGCAGCCAGTCCTAGATCTGGGCGTGCCAGTGCTTAGCGCTTGCCGCGTCGGTTCTATCTCGAAGCAATCAAGTTAATGGGGAGTCATCCATGAACTTCAGTGACTATGCAGAACACGACGCGGTCGGTATTGCCCGCCTTATAAAGGCAAAAGAGGTTTCAGTTGAGGAAGTTACCGAGGTGGCAATCGACGTAGCAGAGCGGCTGAATCCGAAACTGAATGCGTTGGTGATAACCAATTTTGATAATGCCCGTGCGGCAGCAGCGGGGAAGTTGCCGGAGTCGCCCGTGTCAGGCGCCCCGTTTTATCTCAAGGATGTCAACCAGTTCACTTCAGATATGCCGACAACGTTTTCCTGCCGTTTTTTCGATGGGGTAAAACCCAAGCCGGATAGCGAACTGGTAAAACGATGGCGCGAGGCGGGGCTGGTGATTCTCGGCAAAACCAATACGCCCGAATTTGCGGAGGATTTTGTCTGTGAGCCAACGTTTCGCGGCGTGACGCTGAACCCCTGGAACCCCGAGGTCACGACCGGGGGCAGTTCCGGTGGCGCAGGGGCCGCGGTCGCATCCGGGATGGTTCCTCTGGCGCACGGTACGGATCTGGGCGGTTCGATCCGAATCCCTGCTGCCTGCTGTGGCGTATTTGGGCTCAAACCAACGACCGGCCTGAATCCCATGGGGCCGTACTTCATGGAATTCTCAAACGGATTCAATTCCGACCACGTGCTGACACGATCAGTGCGGGACAGTGCGGCAGCCCTGGACCAATCAGCAGGTCCGGTACGCGGCAGCCGGTACCATGTTCGGCCCGAAGTGGACTCGTACCTGGCCGTTCTTGACGAGAAACCGCCCAAGCTCCGCATTGGTGTATCGACCTCGACGCCGTACGGGGATTCGGTCGGCAAGCATCAGCAGGTGTCCGTAGAGAAGGTGAGTATGGCTCTGGCGGATATGGGACACGAAGTCGATGAGTATGCGTACCCTGTCGACTTGGGCCTGGGAAGCTGGATGGAAGATCTCTGGATGGTGGATGTGGTTTACGAGATTGAAAACCGGATCAAAGAGGTGGGTCGTGAACCGCTGCATGAGGAATTGGAGGCGTTAACGCATTTTGTCCGGGAGCGGGTTGCCTCTTTAAGCGCAATGGATCTCTACCGTGCCCGCCAGGGCGCGCATGAGGCCTCGATGCGGCTGATCAACTCGATGAGTGAGCTTGACCTGGTGCTGACTCCGACACTCGGCAGCGATCCGATTCCGGTCGGGTACATGGACAGCCGCACAGCGAACTTCAACATGGAAACCTGGGGGGAAAGGGGCCATGCTTTTGCGCCTTTTGCCTATATCTGCAACGTCAGCGGCCAGCCTGCAGCATCACTGCCTGTTCAGCTCAATAACGGGGAGCATCCATGTGCCGTGCAGCTGGCAGGGCACACCGGCAAAGATCATTTGATTCTTCAGGTTGCCGCTGAACTGGAAAAGGAATTCGGCTGGCATCAGTACCGGCCGCCCATTTGGGCTGGAAATCTGCAATAGGCTTAGTGCCTCGAGCACAGATCGCTGACCAAAACTTAACTCACTTGGTAAACATGAACCCGGTGGGTGATCTGGGGTTCCCCGTAGGGCATGCTGTGAAAACTCTCGGTGGTAAATGCTTCCCGCCATAATCCGGCATCGGTGAGTCTCTTTACGGCCTCGGGGTATTCGGGCTCCTGGGCGGGGTCATCCCGCAGGCTGAAGACAATTGGGGCACCCGGTTTTGCGACCCGGATCAACTCCTCAAAGCTGCCCGGAGGTGCGTGGTGCGGGGTAATCGTACCGCTGGAAATGACTGCGGCGAATGTGTTATCGGCAAAGTCGAGCTTTTCTCCGAGGGTCATCTGGCGCAGGTCGCTATAGATGCCTTTGGTGCGCGCGACCTCGAGCATGCCTTCCGAAAGATCGATTCCGGTTATGGGTCCGAAGCCCAGCATTGCGAGTGCCTCCGCCTGAATGCCGCCGCCGCATCCGGCGTCCAGGATCGGTGCGGCAGTCGAGGGGATAAAGCGGGTGGATACGGCGGCAATTACGGCAGGTATTCGATACCCCATTGCGCAAAGATCGATTTCATATTGCTTCGCCCAACTGTCGTAAGCTGCCTGTTGTTCCTCCAAAGTTTCAGCCCGGTAAGAGCGGGCTACGCCGGTTTCCTCCATGGTTTCCCTTTCAATAATCAATAATCGGAAACGAAGGATTTCGCTTGCGGTGTCACCTTAGGCAGCTGAATCGTAGATACCGTTGCGACATCATACTCAATTGCCTTGTTAGAGTCCCGAGGGCAGTTTTGCGAACCGTTCGGTTGCGATGTGCGTCATCTGATCCGGGTTTGCAAGCCAGTCGCATAGCATCTCCATCTGGTCAAAGCCCCAGAATCTTTCCGTACCCACGACAAAAGTCGGCACGCCGTAGACGCCTTCCGCAATGGCCTGCTCGGTGTTAGCCCGCAACTGCTGCTTGGCGCTTGGCGAATCCAGCTGGTCCGCCAGGTTTTCGACGCCGAGCCGATTGGCGAGCTCTTGAATGCCTGCCTCGGTATGCACCGGTGCGCCTTCGGTCCAGATGAAATCGAAGATTGCACCAACGACCTCACGCGAACTCCCGAGTGAAAGGCAAAGGCGAAGATACCCGAGCGGACTAAAAGGATGCGCCTTTGGCATCTGAAATGCCACCCCCAGGCGATCAGCCAGCCACTGGCAGTAACGGTAGGTATCGAGGCGCTTTGGGCTGATCTCAGCCGGTCCCTTATGTTCCCAGTGTTTTAAAAGGCCGGCAAAGAGGACCGGGACCATGTCGTAGTCCAGGGTTGACGGCAGACGATCGAGTCTCTTGAACTGCAGGTAAGAAAACGGTGAGACAAAGTCAAAGTACCACTTGGCTTGGGTCGGCATGGGGTAGTCCGGGTTTAGGCAAAAAATCGATCGGTCAGTAGGAGATTAACGCCTGTCTCGGGCAAAATACATCCCGGGAGGAGAAGATTTGAGACGTCATTATGCTTTCGCGGTGACAGCCCCGGTTTTCTGGAGTCTCGCCGGCGTGGTGGTGAAATCACTGGAGCAGGCGACCGAATGGCAGATTAATTTCTACCGCTGTGCTTCGCTTGCGCTCTTTGTGGCCATAGTGACCCTCATCCGCTACCGGCGCTCGACTGTTGCGGTGCTCAGGGCAGGTGGTGTCAAGGTTCTGGTCGCCGGGACGCTTTTGAGCGGTGCGATGCTCTGCAACGTCATTGCACTTAAGTATACGACGGTAGCGGTGGCGGTATTCGTTATGGCTGCGGCTCCCATTTTTGCCGCTTTACTCGGCCGGGTATTTCTGGGTGAGCAGGTGATTGCGCGGGTCTGGGTGAGCATCGCGATGGCCGTTATTGGAATCGGCATCATGGTGGGGGGCCGGTTGCACATTGGCGACAGGTTTGGTGTGGCAGTGGCGGTGCTGGGTATTCTATTTTTCGGTGTCTACGCGGTAAGCCTGCGAGCCGGCAAGAATATCGACATGACGCCGGCAGTCCTGTACGGCGGGATTATTGGAACGCTGATCAGTATGTCAGTGAGCATGGGTACCGGTGTTGGCCTCGTGATTCCTCTGATCGAGGTATTATGGTGTTCATTGCTGGGCGTGGTGCAACTGGGCCTTGGCAGCGTACTCTTTGCCCTTGCAGCACAGGGCGTGCCGGCGGTTCAGCTGACTCTCTTTGCGTTGGGTGAGCCCTTACTGGCGCCGGTCTGGGTATGGCTGACGCTGGGCGATGTGCCGACGGCCGCTACACTGACCGGCGGTGCGATTCTGTTCGCCGCGCTTGCTCTGCAGATATCTGCCGCAAAAAAATAACAGAGCAGGCTTAGCGAGAGCCCCGTGGCCGTCGCATCCATAAGTGCAGAAAGCAGGCCGCTGATATTCCCGAAGCGCCAAACAGCATACACATCACCAGAATCTGGTAGCGTGCCGCAATCAGCGGAGAAACGCCCGAGAGCACCTGCCCGGTCATCATCCCGGGCAGGGAAACCAGTCCGACCGCCATCAGAGAATTCACCAGGGGGATCATCGCCGCCTGCATCCCGATATGGCGGGCTTCTTCCGGATGGTGCCCGTTATCGAGTTCAGCCTGATAGCGCTCCGCGGCAATACTGACGGCGTTCATGGCATTGGCGAAAATCATTCCTGCCAGCGGGATAAGGTATCGGGGCGCATACCAGGGCTCCACATCGATCACGAACTGGGTGGTCAGGATAAGTACAGGAAGGCCGCCGGCGGTAATGGAAATGAGTGAGATCCAGTAGAGGCCAGGCCGGGATTTGCCCAGCGGGCGAAGCGCAATCCAGCTGGAGACCGTGATCATGACAAAAAGCACCCCGAATACCAGCAGCGGACTGTCAGACTCGAAAAGAAAGACCAGCACGTAGCCGACGGCGAGCAGTTGCACCACCATCCGGCTAAGCCCATAGAGGGTGTCCCGCGAGGCCAGTGACCATCGCCATTGAATGACGACAACGATCGCAACGGGAATAAAGATCAGCGCGAGTTGCGCCAGAGGAATCTGACCGATACTCACGCGGGCGCCCTCATAAAGCGTGATCCACGTGACACAGGCGTTTTAAAGAAACCCCGTCTGTCGGCAGCGGTGCCTTCAGATTCCCGGGAGTGGGGATCAGACCTTCTTCTTGGGGATGGTCCTGAGATTGAGATCTTCGATCAGGGTTGCGCAATATTGGGTGACTTCGCGCTTGGTACCCTGACGGTAGCCGGTCACCGACGAAACCGAGTTAGCCACAACGTAGCGATAGCAGCTGCCGTCCGAGCCGCCGCTCGGCAGTTCCGCCTTCTCGATCTGGACCACGTGGTAGCAAAGATGAGAAAACTCTTCATAGTTGAGAACCGGGTCAGCTTTCTTCATGGGTATCCTGGACTGAGCAGTAACGGCATGCGCTGGGGAGCGCTGCAGGCTGTGGTATCGATACCGCGAGGAGCGGTCACACAGGCCTTGCGCCAAGGCAATAGGAAATTATACCATAATTTTCAATATTTAACGACGCGCCACGGTGTTGGCACGCTGATGAAACAGGGCTTGTGGCAGGGTGCTGGATCGCCGTCAGGCGACGGCCGTCAGCGGTTGACTTTATGGATTGCCCGACCGTGGGATGCCAGTGCTGCCTCGTGTACCACTTCGGCGAGCATCGGATGGGCATGCACGGTCCGCGCGAGACCTTCTGTGCTCGCCTCCACCGACATAGCCAGGACGGCCTCGTTGATCAATTCACAGACTTGAGCACCGATCATGGGCACAGTCGATATTTTCATCCTGTTCTATGGTTTGATATCGGACGCTGCAGCCGTCGTTTGTCGAGATCACTTCGGTTACCTGATATCACAGCCGGATATCGGGCCACGGGGGTTTCCTCATCCGCCCGTGTCCGTTAGAGTACGACCGCCAACAAAAGTGCCTATCTGATAAGGGGCATCCAGTTTATAGTGGGTAACGAACGCGTCCGTAGAGAATACCTCAGCGAGGACGAGGACCTCTCGCAACAACAGTATTTCGGGGAGCGGGTTGTCACCACAGTCCGTTTTTCTACCGACCCACGAGACATCGGCTGGGTGCGCGAAAACGTACCCTGTCAGGCAGCTTGCCCGGCCGACACCAATATCCCTGGTTATATCCGCACCATAGTTGAGGGCCGCTACGGCCGGTCCTACGAACTCAACCGCATTGCCAATATCCTGCCCGGCGTACTCGGACGGATATGCTCCCGGCCCTGCGAGCCAGTCTGCCGCCACGGCTGGCCAGGTAACGGCAAACCAGTAAGCATCTGTCACCTGAAGCGATCAGCCGCTACTCTCAAGACCGAGAGTCACCGGATCAGTGAGCACCTCTATACCCCGACCGGTCGGCGGGTTGCGATCGTTGGCGGCGGCCCTGCTGGTCTCGCCGCAGCTCACGATCTGTCAATACTCGGTCATAGTGTCACTATCTACGAGCGCGAGGTCCGGGCCGGCGGTATGCTGCGCTACGGCATCCCCCAGTTCCGTCTGCCGCGCGATATTCTGGATATTGAGGTGCAAAACGCCACCCGGATGGGGGTAACAGTGCAGACCGGTGTCACTGTGGGCAACGGTGAAGGTGAGGTGCCACTTTCTGACCTGAGGAGCCAGTTTGACGCCGTGCTGCTTGCCACAGGCTGCATGGCAGCCATGCCGTTGCCGCTACGTGACCAGGACACCGATCAGGACCTCGTGGCACAACTGCCAAACGCGGAATATGGCCTGGATTTCCTGCTCGACCTGCACCGGGGTAAAACAAAGACTGTGGGGCAGCGGGTGGCCGTAGTGGGTGCCGGCTTCACCGCGCTGGACTGCGCCCGGGTCGCTCGGCGCCTGGGTGCTGAGACCGTCAGTATCCATATACGCACCAGCGAGAATTACATCCCGGTTATGGACGAGGAGATTCTAGAAGCCAAGCGTGAGGGGATTCCGATCCGTGGCCTGCGCACCCCGGTCGCACTACAGATCGATGACAATGGCGTAGGCACCGGTATCTGTTTCGTTCAGAACCGGCTTGGCGGCTGGCGGGCCAGCGGCCGGCGCGAGGCGATCCCGATTCCCGGCTCCGAATTCACCGAGCCCTTCGACACACTGCTGGTTGCCGTCGGTCAGCGCACGGTAAACGACTACCTCGACGTGCCCGTTGAACTTGATCGCTGGGGCAATATTCATATCGGTGAAGACGACATGAGTTCAGTCAAAGGCCTTTTTGCTACCGGTGATTTTGTCAGCGGTGCATCTACCGTGATTGAGGCCATCGGTCACGGACGAGAGACTGCAGTCAAGCTGGACAATTGGCTCATGGGGCGGGTACGCCAACATAAGGTGGTGCGTATCGAGCCCGTAGACAAACCTGTGCGCGAGCGCCAGTTCGACTTTATCGAGCGACAGGACATGCCTACCGCTGCCGTTAGCGACCGCTTCGACCAAATGAGCACTGAGGTTGAGCAGGGACTCGATGCCGACCACAGCCTCGAGGAAGCCAAGCGCTGTTACCTGTGTTACCTAAAGTACGAGATTGATGTCGATAATTGCATCTATTGCCGTGCCTGTATTGAGGTAGCGCCAAGGGACTGTATCAAGCTGGTCGAGGGCGTAGCGATCAACGATGACGGCACCTACGGAGAGCTGGAGGAGACTGGGGTGTGGCGTGATGCGGCAGCAATCTGGATAGACAACGACGAGTGCATCCGTTGTGGAGCCTGCTATACGGTCTGCCCGACTCGCTGCATATCAATCACTAAGAACGAGATCATCACCCAGGATATCTGATCCATGCCCTCATCCACGCATCACGTAGTCCTGGGGAATGGCATCGCGGGTAACCACGCAGCCAGTGTGATTCGTGAGCGGGAGCCCGATTCACGGATTACTATCGTTTCGGCCGGTGCATTGCTCTTTTACAACCGCTACGATCTACCGAACGTCTTCCGTGGCCGCCAACACTGGGTTGACTACCTGGTTCACCCACCCGAGTACTACGAATCAAGGAACATCACCCTGCGACGCAAAACCCAGGTAACCGAACTCGACACGCGTACCCAGACCCTGTCTCTGGCACACCGGGAAACACTGCACTACGACAAATTACTGATCGCAACCGGCGGTCACGCCTACATTCCAGAGCGGCTACTCGACTACACCAAGTTGATGCTCGGCTTTCACAATTTCATCGTCGCCATGCAGGCCCAAAAGTCAGTGCGCAAAGGGGGTACCGTGATCATGCTTGGTGGGGATGTCATGGGTATTGATCTTGCCCGCACTGTTATTGCTACTGGCCATCGCGTGATCCTGGTGCTGGATTCGCGCACGTTCTGGCCACACGAAGTCACTCCAAGCGAGCGGGTGAAATACCTGCAAGCACTCACAAACATGGGGGTGGAGGTACAGGATTCCGGCAGGGTCGAGCGCATCGAGATGATTAGCGGAACGGGGTCCGCCCGGCGGGTCTTTCTCGAGAACGGCGAACATATCCGCGGCGATGTTGTCATGCCTTTTTACGGCCTTGTACCCACGGTCGATTTTCTGGCTACCTCCGGTATTGACATGGAGCGTGGCATCCTGGTCAACCCGCAGTTGCAGACTGTCCGGGACAATATCTGGGCCGCTGGCGACGTCTGTCAGATCTGGTCTGCCAAACACAATGCGTATCGTTTCTTCTACGGGTATCGTAACGTCAAGGCTATGGGCGAAGTAGCCGCCCACAACATGACCGGCAAAAAGGCGACCTTCACCTCCACGGTAAGTGAAGAACTGGTAATCAACCGCGACGGCACGCTGTACTCACCATACTGGGAGTACGACTGACGTGGCCTACGATACCGACATCCAAATCTCGATCTGTGGCTCTGCCGGCGACGGCACCATTGCCGTGGGCGATATCTTCAAGCGGGCTATGGCGCATATCGGCTACCGGGTCATCGCCTTTGACCAGTATCCGGCTGAAATTCGTGGTTTCGGCAAATGCATCGCACGTACCCGCGTAGCGACCAGCCGGGTGTACTCAATGAAAGGGTATTCCGATGTGCTGGTATCGCTCAATGACCTGCATGCCATTCCGCACGTCGGTGAAGTCCGCAATTACGGGGCGCTCATTTACGATTCCGCACCGATGAGCGCGGTTGCTGAGGGCGCCCATATCTCCGGCCACCTGAAACCGGGGCACATACCCTATGCGCTTCCCATGCGGGAGGTGTCAGAGTTGGCTACCGGGGCCAATCGATCGCGTAACTTTGTCGCACTGGGCTTTGTCGCCGGCCTCTATCAACTGCCGCAGGATGCTTTCCACCATGCCATCGCTGCCAAGTTCGAATCCAAGGCAGCCGCGGTGACCAAGAGCGCGCTGGCTGCGTTCGATTCGGGTTTTGAGGCCGGGGCAGCCAGTTACCAGTTCGATGACGTACGCATAGACGCGCCAAGGGGGCGAAAAAGCACTCACGAAGCGCGTATGATGACGGGTAACGGTGCCATCGTACAGGGCTGTCTGGATGCGGGTATCGAAACCTTTTTTGGCTACCCGATTACCCCAGCCACCGGGATCATGGAACACCTCGCCGTGGAAATGCCCCGACACGGCGGGCGGCTAGTACAGA
>CEPV01094489.1_pt1 | contig 22300 bp, 22 predicted proteins | sample 530451 | NCBI WGS metagenome assembly CEPV01 (sample SAMEA2620097, study PRJEB7988) | marine metagenome | isolation source: saline water (ENVO:00002010), including
TTCTATGGCATTATTATACCCTAAAACCGTCTCTTATTTATTTCTTAATGTCTGTCCACTTCCCTTTGAAACGTTACAACGATAACCACTTTTTCTCTAACTGGCTTAAGAGCTGTTCCGATTTTTTCTTCACTGGTGGAATACATGTTGTCTGTATCAAAAAATGTAACCCCAAGGTCGAAGCAGTATTTGACGACCGACACGGCTTCCTTTTCGGACAATGGAATGATCGGAATCCCTCCAAAACCGACCTCGGAGATCTCCAAATCCGTCCCTGCAAGTTTCACGGTATCCATTTTTTTCTCTCCGATGAGAATGGTTGACTTAAAAACTCAAGTTTCGCACCAGAAATTTTAAGGAAAGTCGTATCAGGCAAACACCGGATGCGGTGCCATGGCCCATTGGAGGTACGAAACTTGAGTTGTAATTTGTTAATACAGTATCTTTTCCAAAGTCAATCATCGGCAACAAAGCAGCGCATCACATCTGACCTTGGCTTTTGTCTCAACGTTTATTTTAAAAAAGTAAGGAAATGCCTCTTTACAAATCAAGTCAATTTATGCAATTTACAATTCGCCACCTGGATGCTCATTGATTTTAATTCACACTCGATATTTGAGAAAAGCCACATCAGGCATAGGGTAAAAAGAAATTTTTCTGGAAAAAATTGGTAATGAACACTTTGACAACGGCACAAAACCTTTAAAGAGTTATCATTCCAGATACAACTGATATTATTTAAAATATCCGAACCATCGCATGGTTGTGCACAGTGATTACCCTATGGATTCCGGTTCACAACGGCTACCTCATTGTTTTTCAAAAAATTTTATTTACCCCACGCCCAATGCGGCACTGTGCCACATTGAGAGTGCGAAACTTGAGTAATTGTTTAAAATTATTCATTTTATGTTGCTTTGGCATAATTTGAACCGCTCACTTCAGGTGAAAATAAAAACATTCATATAGGGAGGTTACGTGAGACCGAGGTACTTCTATGGATACAACATCGTGGCAGCCTGTTTTATTATCCAGGGGGTGTGCATTGGTGCGCTTTTCGCCTACGGCGTCTTCTTTACGGTATTTCAAACCGAGTTCAACTGGTCACGTGCGGCGATTTCGGGCACGACATCACTGACCTTTCTGATCATGGGGGCGGTTGGGATCCTTGCCGGCAGGTTGAATGATCGAATCGGCCCCAGGGTCCTCCTTATGGTTTCCGGGATCTCTTTCGGGATAGGTTACCTTCTGATGTCTCGCATACAGGCCCTATGGCAACTCTACCTGCTATTCGGGATACTGGTGGGAATCGGTTTAAGCACACACGATGTTATCACTCTATCCACGGTGGCGCGATGGTTTGTGACACGCCGGGGCATGATGACCGGCATCGTCAAGGTAGGCACGGGAGTCGGCCAGTTCTTTTCCCCTTTGATTGCCACCGCACTCATCGCAGCCTATGGTTGGCGCAACTCCTGTCTTATCATCGGCGCGACGATCCTGGTCATACTGGTGGTTGTGGCCCAGGTGATGCGCCGAGACCCGGATGAGATGGACCTGCTACCCAATGGTGGCAATGACCGGCCGTGGGAGCCCGGGTCCAACAGGGAATGCGGTATCCCTCTGAAGGCGGCCGTCCGCATGGGGCAGTTTTGGATCATGTGCCTGACGGAGTTCATCATCTTTTTTTGTCTGCTGACCATCATTGTACATATCGTGCCACACGCCACGGATCTGGGTCTTCCCCTGACTACCGCAGCAGGTGTTCTCTCGACAATCGGAGGTGTAAGCATGATCGGCCGGATTGTGATGGGCGCAACGATCGACAGGATAGCCGGGAAACGTTCGCTGATCATCTGTTTCGTTGTGCTGCTATGCAGCCTCCTGTGGCTGCAGGTAGCGAAAGAGATATGGATGCTCTACCTCTTTGCCGCGATTTACGGGTTCGCCCACGGCGGTTTCTTCACGGTGGTGTCTCCTACGCTGGCCGAATTGTTCGGTATGGGATCACATGGGGTGCTCTTCGGCAGTGTCCTGTTCAGCGGGACAATCGGCGGTGCGGTCGGTCCCCTTCTCGCCGGGAGCATCTTCGACGTGGTCGGAAGTTATCGGATCGTTTTCCTCCTGCAAACCGGACTGGGTTTGACCGGCCTTTTACTGATAACGATATTGCGGCCTCTACAAGGCAGTCAATTGGGGAGATAGCCTAGGGTATTTCTATTATACAGGTTTTTTCCACCGGGCCACCAGAAAAGCGCCAGTGTCTGCACCAATTGACCGGCCCCGTTCCTCAATTTTTTTGGCTTGAAGAGGTTTATCATGCTTTTGAAAGTGAATGGCCGTTTTTAGCAAAGGCGTCATTGATGCGAGTTGATTCATTTCTTTCGGAGAACGGAAGATTACATTTTTAAATATGGGATGTCCCTTTTCCCCAGCCACTTTCCTGCGGGTAGCCCAGGGGCTTAGGCTGTTCAGCGTGGCCACCACGATAGATCCGCCCGGCCGGGTCACTCGGAATAACTGGTCGATCGCGTTCCTGGCGTTCACAATGAATTCAATGGTCGTAACGGAAATCGTTTTGTCGAATTGATTGTCTGCAAATGGAAGATCCCCCATATCACCCTGTACCATACTGAACGGGTACCTTGCCAGTTTTTTTCCTGCCTTAAATAGCATGGGGAAGGAGATGTCAAGTCCCACAAAACAGGGGCCTTCCTCAAGCAGACAGCGTGTGAAACCTCCGGTACCGCATCCGGCATCGAGTGTCCATTCCCCAGGTTTTGGCCTCAACATCTCGATCAGAAGTTTACTTTCGAAATATAGAATAAGTTTTCCGATCGGTGTCTCAAACCACCGGTCATACCTTTCCGGCCATTCATTGAAAATTTTCGCTTCTTTCATTTTATTTTTCATATGATTAGCGATCGTATTTGTAATTGAGGGGCGCGTATTCTTTGACAGTGCGAGGAGAGTTACCCCGTTTATCGAACCGGCGCTTTGTACTGCTCCGGACAGAGGTCGGCTAAATAGGGGTTTTTACCCCTTGATTCTGCAATCGCCTCCAGGTTGATGTCAACAACGAACAGTCCTTCTTCGGTGCCGGCCCGGATAAGATCCTGACCGTCAGGACCCACGATACAGCTGAGGCCGCAATAAACGAAATCCGCCTCCCGGCCACAGCGGTTGGCGTATACGACGAAAACTTGGTTTTCATATGCCCGTGCCGGGACAACAAGTTGGGCTATCCAACAGTAGGGTTCCATGAATGCCGTCGGTACCTCGATAAGCGTTACACCGGCGAGTGCAAGGGCGCGCACAGCTTCCGGGAATTCGACATCGTAGCAAATCAAAGTCACCGATGTTATAACCGGTCAGAAACATTTCAGGACAAATCAACAGTTCCGCCAAAACTGTTTCCCCGGGTTCTATTTTACTTGTCCGATCTTGACGACAAGTATTTCCACACATCCACACTTTATTCAAATTAAATCAACCCGACTGCCGTTGTGCTGTCAAGAAAAAAGTGACAGAATAAGCAGCTTTAAATCTTGAAAATACCCGGCCGGGTTGATATGTATTGATAAACAGACAGTGATTAAAACTCACCAATGCCGGCCAAAGGAAATGCACCGCCTGTTTCGGTTCGAAGCTTACCCCAACATGCGGCATGGGAAATGACGAGTTTTCGATTTTAGAAATGATAAGTAAAATCGGCCTGGAAAATATATATCAAAAATTCAACCGCAGGAAATACGTTCATCCGGATCCCCTCGAGTTTCTTTACCGATATCCGGGTATACAGGACCGGGAAATAGTCGGTATGATTTCTTCGTCACTGGCATACGGCCGGGTTGCCCAGATATTAAAAAGCACAGAAACTGTTCTTGATAAGATGGGATCATCTCCGTTTGGGTTTTTGATGAAGAGCAGTAATAGATCTCTATCGAAGACTTTCTCGGGCTTCAAGCACCGGTTCACGACAGATGAGGGTCTTGTTTCCCTGATGACGGGGATTAAAAAAATAATCTCCAGACACGGATCGTTGAATTTGTGCTTTGTCGCGGGGCTCAACCGTAACGACAAGACAATCATAGAGGCCCTTGTGAAATTCGTCGGAAAACTCAATTGTAGCGATAGGTATTTAATACCACTTCCGGAAAAAAGGGGGGCATGCAAAAGACTGAATCTGTTTTTGCGATGGATGGTACGGAAGGACGCAGTCGATCCGGGCGGTTGGGAAACCGTACCGAAAAGGAAACTGATTGTTCCGATCGACACTCATATGGCGAGGATAGGGCGTATGCTCGGGGCGACAATGAGAAAAACAGCTGACATGAAAATGGCGCTGGAAATTACAGAAACGTTTAAAAAATTGGCACCTCGCGATCCGGTAAAATATGATTTTGCCCTGACGCGGTTTGGGATACGGAATGATTTACAAATCACTGCTCTGCAGAGAGAGATGAATGGTTGAATAGCGTCCATCCATAAATGACTCTCTCAAGTTTCACACCTGATATTTTGAGAAAAGTCGCATTAGGCATAGGGTAAAAAAAATTATATCTGCCCCACACCAGATACGGCACCGTGCCCCACTGGGTGTGCGAAACTTGAGTAACTTAATGTAACAACATAACTCCTCCTGCTCCAAATTTCAAATGCTTGGAAGGAATATGGTAATGGAAAAGCTCTGGAAATTTATTCTCCGATCTGTTAAGCTTTTGTAATGCACATTCCTTCAGAAAAAAAATGTAACCAACTGATGAAAAAGATGAAAATGATGAGCCACATCGTGGCGCATTCTCATCAGGTTTGCAGCGTCTCCATATTTCTGGTCGATCAACTTACCCCGATCGGCGTTTCATTAAGCCGGGGTTTGGTGCAAGCGGCAGCACTCCTCCACGACATAACCAAGACCAGAAGCTTTAAAACAAAGGAAAACCACGCACTCACCGGCGCCCGGTTTATAAGTGATCTCGGTTATCCGGAGGTGGGATTCATCGTTCGGCAGCACGTGAAGCTGGATCACTATTTCGTCTCAAAACATCTTTCAGAGCCTGAAATTGTCAACTATGCGGACAAAAGAGTACTTCATGACAACATCGTCTCCCTTGAAGAAAGAATGAACTATATTGCCACAAAATACGGGAAAGATAAGGAGGGCCGAGAATACATTTATTCCCTAAGGGATAAAACAGTGCGACTCGAAAACAGGCTTTTCAAATATCTATCCTTTACGCCTGCCGAACTCAGCGATCTTCTTTCCAGACGACTGACCGAGGAAAACAGCGAGGGAGTCTCACTCGATAATTAACCCTATAGTTGCATAAACAAGCTTCATCCAACGCACCGACGATCTGGGGTTCCTTGGAAATATTTACTCTTTGCCCCAGCTTTTCTTCCATCAATGCGACCACATCGCTGTTTTTGGCCACTCCACCGGTCATTTCATCGTCATCACCCGGTGCAAACCCCGACTTCCTGAACGCAAGACAAACATAGGGGCGTCTCCTTGATCGTTTCCACCGGAGGTGATAATGAGGCATGCAACTGTTCTTTTGAGCCCAAAAGCAAATTTGACTAACAACGGAGTTTGAGATTGAAAACAAAACAGTCGATCGGTGTCAATGCACTGGTTGAGCATCTCCTTCGCTCGGGAGATCTGGAACACGAATTCATCGGATCGCATCACGCCCATGACGGGATCCGCGCCCATCAGAAAATCCAAAAATTGAGACCCGACAATTATCTCCCTGAAGTATCGATTTCCCATATGATCGAAACGGAATCCATGGAACTGATAATCAGCGGTCGGATCGATGGTCTGTTTTCCGACACCGAAGGGGTCACCATTGAGGAAATAAAAACAACGACAAGACCGCTCGATCAAATAATTTCAACCGAAAATCCGCTCCACTGGGGTCAGCTAAAGACATATGGATATCTCTGTGCCATCGAAAACGACCTGGAGCACATTGGAACCCGGTTGACCTATTACCAGATCGAAACCGGCGAAGTGAGAGAATTACGACAAACTTTTTCCATGGCAACCTTGAAACGTTTTTTTCAGGATCTGGTAAACCGCTACCTCAAATGGGCTGAAGCCATTTCAAAACTGAACAGAACTCGGGATGAATCGATTCTCTGTCTGGAATTTCCCTTTAAAACTTATCGTTCAGGTCAACGCCGGATGGCTGAGGGAGTTTACAGAGCGATTAAAAACAACCGTCAGCTCATCATCCAGGCTGCAACAGGGATCGGGAAAACCATTGGAGTGATTTTCCCCGCAACAAAAGCGATGGTCGATGGATTTACCGAAAAGATCTTTTATCTGACCGCAAGAAGTACGGGAAAGGCCGCTGCAGAAACAGCATTGGGTGCGTTGAGAAAAAAAGGGTTGAAAATAAAGTCCATCACCCTGACCGCAAAGGACAAGATCTGTTTTCGTCCCCAGTCTGCCTGTTCAGGTAATGAATGTGAATATGCAAAGGGGTTTTATGATCGCCTCGGTTCGGGGCTCGAAGAGATTTTTCAGCAAGACGATTTCACCCGAGGTGCAGTCGAGAGAAACGCAATGAAATATCGGTTATGCCCGTTCGAATACAGCCTCGAACTCGCCCTCTGGACGGACTGCATCATCTGCGATTATAACTATGCCTTTGATCCCCGGGTATCCCTAAAGAGGTTTTTTCAGGTTCAAACGAACAGATACACCTTCATGATAGATGAAGCACACAACCTGGTCGAACGGTCAAGGGCGATGTACTCTTCAGAAATCCGGAAACAAGCCTTGCTTGATACCCGGCGCCTTTTGCGACACGACCTCCCCACTGTCTATAAAGATATGACCCGGGTGAATTCTTGGCTGATAAAAGCGAGAAAAAATGTCAGGCCGCCGGAAATGTCCTTGTGGAAAAAGAAGCTCCGGATGACCTTTACCCCCTGCTGAGAAATTTTCTCTTCAGCGCCGGAAAATGGCTCGGTCTCAATGTCAAAACAGATTACCGGCAGGGGTTGCTCGAATTATATCGTGAAATGATGGGATTTTTGAGAATTGCGGCGGGCTATAATGAATCCTATGCAACATGTCTTGAAACAGTAAAAAATGATTTGAGGCTGAAACTGTTCTGTATCGACCCGTCAGGACATCTGAAAGAAGCGATGAAAAGGAGTAAAGCTTCATTGTTTTTTTCCGCAACGATGACCCCTTTAAACTATTTCCATAAGATCTTCGGTTGCAGTGAGACCGTGCAACAGATTGTGATTCCCTCCCCTTTTCCCAGCGACAATTTTTGTCTCCTCATCTCGGAAAGTATCTCTACCCTATACAGGGACCGGCACAGAACAAAGGATGACGTTGTAGCGGATATCCTGGCAATGGTGAAACAAAAACAGGGGAACTATCTTCTGTTCTTTCCTTCTTATCAATATATGGCAATGATCCATTCACTGTTCTTGTCTATGCAGCCGGAAGTGAAAACCATCATTCAGACCTCCGGAATGGGCAAGCGTGAAAGGGATGATTTTCTTTCAATGTTTGTCCATGAAAACCACAAAACACTCGTCGGTTTTGCGGTCATGGGCGGTGTTTTCGGTGAAGGGATCGACCTGATCGGAGATCGGCTGTCCGGGGTAGTTATCGTCGGCGTTGGACTCCCCGGAATTTCGCCGGAAAGGGAAATGATCCGAAAATACTTTGAAAAGCAGAATCGATCGGGTTTTGAGTACGCATATCTCTACCCGGGCATAAACCGAGTGCTGCAAGCCGCCGGAAGGTTGATCCGCTCGGAAAATGATCGGGGAATCGCTCTTTTGGTGGACCAGCGGTTTTCCACTTTTCCCTACCGAAACCTCTTGCATCGGGAATGGAACCCCATCCGCATCAAGGAGCCCGGGCAGATCGCCACTGCAGTGAAACGGTTCTGGGGCGTACGATAAACCCAATTTTCGCACCCCCAATGGGGCACGGTGCCGCATCTGGTGTGGGGTAAATAAAATTTTTTGGGAAAACAATGCGGCAATCAGTTTGAACCGGTATCCATAAAGTAATCACCGTTTTCCTTAAAATATCAGGTGCGAAACTTGAGTTATAACAATTGAATTGCACAAATTTTTGAGACCTTTTATAATCCGATCCGAATTGTCTCAAACAGACCAACCGATTTCCCACAAAAGAGCCACGCAATGATTCTTCATATCGATATGGATGCATTCTATGCATCGGTCGAACAGCTCGATAATCCCGATCTGAAAGGCAAACCGGTAATGGTGGGCGGATATTCCAAGAGGGGAGTCGTCACCGCTGCGAGTTATGAAGCCAGGAAGTTTGGCGTGCATTCCGCAATGCCAATGTTCAAGGCTAAAAAACTATGCCCTCAAGGGATTGTCGTTCCTGGCAGGATGGAACGTTACAGCGAGATATCAAAAAAGGTCTTCTCCTTGTTGGAGACACTTACACCGCTTGTTGAACCGGTTTCAATTGATGAAGCGTATGTTGACCTCACCGGTTGTGAAAGAATCCTCGGAACACCTCAGGAGGTCGCGTTGAACATCAAACAGAGAATAAAGGAAGCGGTGGACCTATCCTGTTCCATCGGAATCGCACCGGTTAAGTTTTTGGCAAAGATTGCATCGGACATCAATAAACCGGATGGATTGACAATCATCACACCGGGTCAAGTCCTGAATTTCATCGAATCCCTGCCGATCCGAAAAGTTCCCGGTATAGGCAAGGTGATGCTAAAGACGATCGAGCAATTGGGGATCAAGACCCTCGGGGATATCAATAAATTTCCGGAAAAAATGATTCGAAAAAGATTCGGTAAGTTCGGCCGACGGTTGATCTCATTATCAAAAGGATCGGATGATTCCGCCGTAACCCCACATCTTGAGCCAAAATCGGTCAGTACGGAATCGACCCTTTCAGAGGACACCAATAATCTGAATCTATTACGCCGGCGCCTGCTAAAGGCTTCGGAACAGGTCGGAAGAAGACTGAGAAAGCATCGGCTCAAAACAAAGACCATTTCCATCAAAATTAAGCTTTCGGATTTTAAACAAATTACCAGAAGCGTAACGATAAAGGAGCCGACAGGCTCGTCGAAAACGATATACCACAATGCCATAGCATTGCTGGACAAATATCGACTGCCAAAAAAAGTGAGACTGATTGGAGTAGGTGCATCCAATCTGGTTGATTCAAAAATCCCGTCCCAGCGGGGTCTGTTTAACAGTGGGGAAAAGATAGACGAAAATTGGGAAAAGGTGGAAAAAGCCGTAGATGATATTTCCAACAAGTTCGGAAAAAATACGATAAAAAAAGCAGCTCTATTCTGAAAGCAAATTGAAAAATTTTCAGTTTGCCTTGTGCCGAATGCGACGCGCCGTGGGAGTGGGGATGCGAAACTTGAGTAAGGAATTATATCTCGATGGTTTTAAAAGCCCGGGCGATTTCTGAGACGGGGTCATCATTTTCAATCCACTGACTGGCGTAGTTCAGGCAGTTGCAGATAAAAACCGTTTTTTGACACTGCTGCTGTAACCGGTCATGGACATGGCCACTGATGGAGTAGGCCACTGAATATTTTAATGCCAGTTCACCGTACTGTTTGCTGCCCAGGAAGGCGTTCAGATAGCGCCACATCCGGTTCGGCCGCTGCACGGTGAAATCCGATAGGGGCAACACATGGGTTACCAGTATAATCTTTCGACTCCGATGAGCGCTTAATTGTGTTTCCAGTTTGCCGAAAAAATAGCGATGCATTTCAATCGTGGATTTGCCCCAATCGGTCTTAATTTTGTCCTGCCAGACTCGATCATCGATTTCCATTTGATCGAACTGCTCGATAGGGTATTGACTACTTCCGAAAGAGTAGTCGTACCACCCGATATCGCCGATGACAGTCCAACCGTTTGGCAAAGCAACTGGACCGTTGACCAAATTGCCGGAGAACGCTTTTAAAGCTTCATAAATCTCCCAGGAGGTCTTATCCGGATGTTTTTCATTCCAGATGTCGTGGTTTCCGGGAACAAACAGACACCGGATCTCCGTCAGTTCCTCGATGAGGTGAAGGGTATGCAGCGTACGTTCATAATCATTGGCAATATCGCCGGCGATAATCATTATCGCTACGCCACGCTGCTCAATGACGTTAACCAAGCCTTCGATAACTCGGTTCGGTTCGGGGTGTTCACGATCAATATGAATATCCGATAAGATTCCGATGTTCACCGTACATTCTCTGGTACTGCAACGATTCTACCTAAATCGCTCAAGTTCCGCCCTTACAATTCCGGGTTCAATCGAGCTAACGCCGCCGCCGGAAGCGGCGAGCGGTGGACGCACTTCCTTTTATCGCGCCGAGACGCTTTTTCGCCTGGTCTGGGGTGAATACCACCACCGACGACGGCTTCGGCGCCAATCTCCACAGCCTTTCTGCGTTGCCGTGGGTTAAGAGGTGCGCCTGTTCGGGCGGTAGTTCGGCGACGGCTTTCCACCAAAGCCGCATCTTGGACAGGAAGCGCTCAGGAGTCCAGAAGAAGGAAAATACGTTGTCGAGGGCGAATATGAAGCGCTCAGGGTACTTGGCGATCAGCGCCTTCCATTCCAGCTTCAGGCTTTCTCCCTCGAACATGTTGATGAACGGCTTGCCGCCGCGTTGGTAGGACGGGCTAGCATGAGAGGTCATGAAATGCAGGTTCTGGTGCGCCGCTAGCAGCTTGGCCGCCGGTCCAGCCTCCAGTTGGGCCATGTGGATCAAGACGAAAGAGTGGTCAGGGTTAGCTTTCAGGAAACTGCCGAGCCCATCCATGTACGTCTTGTAACTACTACGGCTCAGGGAATTGAACTCGATATGGATGATAAATGGCCAGCCGCCGCGTTTGGCTTCCTGCAAGGTCCTCTGGACGATGGGATCGTCGAATGAGTATTTGACTTCAGTGTACTTGCCGCCGTCGCTGTCGTGCCACAGGTGCACCTCCGCTAGTGCCTTGAAGGTGCCGGATTCAATAGGCGGCATGAGCTGCCGCAGATAACGGTCCATGTCGTTGCGGAAGTACCCGCGCCCCTTGACGCGGACCGCCGGGATGATGCGACCGGGGAACCGCTTGGCAAAATCATTGATGTCGGCCCAGGGCCGGCCCATGTGGTTGGACAGCAGTGTGCGGTAGATACCGCCGTGGTCCATCAGGGAGACAACCCTTTCGATATCTACGTCCGGGTCCATCTGACTGTGGGCGTCGATGAAATAGAGGTCGCCGGGCATCGAAACCGGAGCCGGTGGCTGCCCCGCCTCCGGCGAAGCCGAGTCATCCCGCTCGCTCCGACCGCTCTGCTTGTCTCCGGAATGGTTATCCCAAATTAAACTCCGATCAGTTCTAGTATGCTTTGCCTGACACCCTGCTAAAACAACCGTTATACAGAAATACAGTAGAACTTTATTCAGTTGAATAATTCTTTCCGAGGTTTGATCGTCTGTCTGAGCTTTCTTGCGACGTCCCCGACTTACGTTGTTGCAGTGGCCATAGTAACGAACCATCTGTTCTCCCTTGTCGGGCACATGGGAACACATAGCAGCCTGCCACTCCAGTGCGTCGAGCACTCTGGTTTCCTACATGCCTTTCACTCAACCGGCACTGTCGTCTGATTCCGCATCGACGACAATAAGCTTGCCGTCACTCATGTGAAAGAACGATGCGTCCTGCACGATGATCCAGTGGTCGGGATAGTCGGCTGGTAGTGGCTGTATGGCACCTGTCGGTTCGGGTTCAATTTGTCCGGACGCCGACGTCGCCGCCAGCGCCAGGAGAAGTGAAAGCTTTTTTATTTTTCTATACCGCCTTGTTGATGATCTTGATAGAGGTATAGGCTGCGAGCCCTTCCTCCGCGAATAGGCCACCGAGGCCGGAACACTTGATGCCGCCAAACGGTACGTGTGGTGCGATTTCAGCGTGCTTATTGACATACACGGTACCCGCTTCAAGCTGCGCCGCAATCCGGGTACATTCCTCGCCATCATTGCCCCATACCGATGCATCGAGGCCGAAGTCCGTACCGTTAGCACGGACAATTGCATCATCAATATCCGTGTAGGTAATGATCGGCAACACCGGTCCAAACTGTTCTTCGTCGACCAGTCTCACACCGTCAGAAACACCGGTGACGATCGTGACCGGGTAAAAGTAGTTCGGCCCTCCCATGGGCTCGCCGCCGGTCACACAGGTACCACCGTTTGCCTTGGCATCCTCGACGAGTTCAATGACACGCTTGAATTGCCGTTCGTTCTGCAACGGTCCGAGAATGCTGCCTTCGTCCATGCCGTCACCCATCGGTATGTTGGCGGCCATGCCGGACAGCGCCGTGACGGTAGCATCGAGATCGTCTTCATGAACGTAGAGACGTTTCAGCGCACCGCAGGTTTGCCCCGAATTGATCATTGATCCGAAGAACAAACCTTCGGTGAACGGTGCCGGATCGGTACCCGGCAACATGATGCCAGGATCGTTGCCGCCGAGTTCCAAAGTAACCGGCGTGACACCTTTTGCCGCACTCGCCATGACTTTTTTACCAGTCGCAACCGAACCCGACAACACGATCTTGTCAATGTCATCGTGATTGGTGAGTTTTGCACCGAGTTCGTCACCACCGGGTACCACATTGAAAAGCCCAGACGGCAACACTTCGTTGAACAGCTCGATCATCCTAAGCGTGCTGAGCGGCGTGAAAGGTGACGGTTTGATCACGACGCTGTTGCCGGTGCGAACACCGGGCACGATATGCCAGATCGCGATGAGCAATGGCCAGTTCCACGGCGTAATCGATCCAACGACACCGAGCGGTACTCGCTGCTGGATGACATGCCGTTCGTCACTGTCTTCGATGGTTTTTTCAGGCAGGCTCAGTCCCGCGGTGAAACCCGCCCATGCACCGCATCCGCCCAGTTCAAACTGCGAACCCATGCCACCCAGCGGCTTGCCCTGTTCTTTCGTGAGGAGTACGGCGAGTTCCTCGGAGTTGTCAGTACAAACCTTTGCCATGGCGTTGCACGCGTCGATCCGGTCCTGGTCACTCGAATTTCGCCACGATGCGAAAGCCTTTGTCGCCGCGTCCACGGCCTGGTCGAGATGGGCTGCAGTGCCGACCGGCGCCTGGCCCACAACTTCCTCCATATTCGCCGGGTTGCGTACGTCAGTGTAGTCGTCGGCGGTTACGGTTTCCCCGCCAATGGTCATTTCATATTTCTTACTCATTGATTTAATCCCTCCTCTAATTTGATTGATATTCCTCGGCGAGCCCACAAGCCATCTCCACGATAAACGACGTTAGTTCCGTCGCCGTCTCTGTTTCGGATCGCGTGTGAACCCAGCCACCGTATGCCGTGCTGCGCGCCAGTTAGAAAAGCGGCAACAATTCCAGGTCTTCATCGGTCAATGACCGATGCTTTCTGTAGCCTTCGATCAGCGCCGCCTCGGCGCTGTCGAAATAATCTTCGTCGCATAAAAAAATCAACGCAGTCACCAGCTCGAACAGATGCCAGCCGAAGCCGGCGTCGTCGAAGTCAATCAGGCGCAGACTGCCGCCGTCTACCATGACGTTCTCAGGCGCGAAAGGCGATACGAACAAGCGCATCGGTCCAACCGGTACCTGCTATATAAACCAGAACCCGATCCATCCTCCCAGCCGGAGCGATGGTAATGAATTTAATTTAAAATTCCATGACTTGGCGATTGTTTAACTGTTTTTTCTACCCCGTACGATCTTCCGTTTTTTTGTTTTCTTGCAATAACCGAGGACTTCTCCAATATGGAAAATTACAGGACAATCTTTAATTTCCTCGATCCCCAAAGAACCGAATCGATTAATTATCAAGGCGTTCATGCCTACTTTTCGGCAACCAATCGCGTCGTCATAATAATTATCGCCAACATAGAGACACTCACGGGCATTAACGCCCGCTTTATCGATAGCAGCCTTAAAAATTTCCGCACTCGGTTTGGTGCAACCGATCTCGGATGAAATCACCTGATGCTCAAAATACTTGTGGAGTTTTGCATTTTTTAGGATTGCCTGTGCGCTATCATCCCAATTTGAAATAATACCCATACCGATTGAATGTTTTTTCAGTTCTTCCAACGTTTGATAAACGCCGTCATACGGCAACCAATAATTGAGTGTCTTTTCTTTAATTTTCTCCCATCGCTCATCAACTTCGCAGACATTCAGACTGAGCCCCAACCGATGATTCAATACGCCCAAAAACCAGGGCATGTAAACCCCTCTCTCTTTCAAAAAAACGCCCTGATACTCCCGCATAAACAGTTTATCGGTTAGATGAAAATATTTCTCCAGCTTTTCTAATGAGACCTCAGCGCCATATTCTTTCAAAACCTGCTGATATGTAATTTCGCGTTGCATATAAAGCAACGTATAGCCTATATCAAACCAGATATACGATATTTTCAAGCCGATCTTCTCCTTTTACAAAAGTAGCGGCCGTTGCGGTTGGTATAGGCATTGCCTCTGAAAACATTTTGAAGAACTCGGCAGTCCCGCTTAAAAGCGGGACCAGGAATGCCCCCGCTGTTTCGGTCCACCTATTTGAAATTTGTCGGTTTTCCGACCACATCGAAAGCATTATATAGTTCAAAGAAGCTGGTAAGTCAAGATATTGTTGAAGTCAGGTCATCCTCCACTTTGATGAATGTTGGCTTGCCGATCTTATTTCAACAATTCCTGTGCGACCCTGCAATAGGTTTCCACACCCAGCAATAGAACTTCTTCATTGAAATCAAATGCCGGGTTATGAACAGAAACACAACCCTCTCGGCCCGTGCCGAGAGCAAAAAAACAACCCTTTGATTTTTGTAGATAAAAAGCAAAATCTTCACCGCCCATTGTTCGCCCAGGATCGATCACCTGATCCTTCCCCACGGTTTTTTCAGCGCACCGCCATACCACCGCAGCTATTGATTCATCGTTGATGGTTGCCGGATATCCCTGTTCAAATTTCAGTTCAAAATCAGCCCCCATCGACTCGCACACACCGCTGATGATTTTTTCGATGCGCTCTTTCCATCTATTCCATATATCCTGATTAAAGGTTCTTGTGGTTCCGCTCAACTCGGCTTCACCGGGGATGACATTGAAGGCGGTTCCGGCATGGAAACTCCCGATTGTGACCACCGCCGGCTCTAACGGATTCATGTGCCGGCTAACGATCCGCTGCAGGGCATTGACCACCTGAGTGCCCACTTCGAGCGCATCTATACATAAATGAGGCATGGCCCCGTGTCCGCCTCGACCTATTATTTTGATGTCAAAGCGATCCATGGCTGCCAAGAACGGTCCAGCTTTTACACCGATGGTTCCCTCCGGAATTTGAGGCCACACATGGCAGCCGATCGAATAGTCGACTTTGGGGAGATCCATCACCCCCGCCTTGATCATCGGTTTGGCCCCGCCAGGACCTTCTTCGGCCGGTTGAAAAAGAAATTTAATTTTGCCGCTGAGTTCATTCCTGATTTTGTTAAATACGGTCACAGCGCCCAGAACCATCGCCATGTGCGCGTCGTGCCCGCAAGCATGCATAACCCCTTTGTGAGTAGATGCGAAGGGAAGTCCGGTTCGTTCGGCGACAGGCAGGGCATCCATGTCGGCGCGGATCATTAGCGTCGGTCCGGGTCTTCCGGTCTCCATCAGCCCGACGATTCCATACTGGGCAATTCCGGTTTGCACATCCAACGCTTGTTTGTAAAGGTAATCCGTTAAATAAGCAGACGTCTTCTTTTCCATAAAAGCGGTTTCCGGAATCTGATGCAGGTCTCGACGCAGTTGGATGATCAGCTCTTTGTGTTCATGGACCAGTTGGCGGACGTTCACCATGACAATACCTCCGAATGATGTTGGGGATTTCTTATCAAAAATGTTAATAATATCTCAAATATGACAAATAAACTCAAAAAAGCCTGTGGCATATTTCACCGATACCGTCAATAAAATTCGATTAAAACCTGTATCGATTGTTCAGAAGAAAATCATGCATTTGGTTCGCACTTTAGATTTTTAGAAAGCCCTGTCTCCGGCGTGAAACACCCAGCAGGTCAATCTAAAGTTGATTTGGTCGGCAGTAGGTTTAGACCGATGGAGCTGCCTAATATGAGCAGGGCACCGACAATAAAACCCCAACTGAGTGGTTCCCCCAGATAAAGCATCCCAAAACATGAAACAAGAGGCACTTCGGCTGTCATCATAACGCTTACCTTCACCGCCGAAATTCGGGTTAAAGCCTGGTTGAGTGAAAGGTTCGCGCAGAGTGAAAAAACAGCCACTGCGGCAACTCCAATCCAGGCGGATGTCTGCCCGGGTAAAATTGGAAGCTCCTGCATCAGTAATGGAACCAGACTGGCAAGTGTTCCGACCAAACAGTGATAGAAAAACAAGGTGTAGACGTTGTTGTCTTTGCCTAATTTCCGGGTCAGGAGTAGGATGAGCGCAACCAAAATTGATGCAATCCCGGCAAACAGATGCCCCAGATTCAAGGGGCCTGAAGCTGCATGCTGCCATAGGATCAAACTGATACCGATGGAAGAACCACAAATAAAAAGCCAGGCGATTTTAGGGGTCGGTTCGCCCGCAATCCAAGGAGACAGGAGGGCAGTGAAGGCCGGATAGAGGTAGAAAATTATCATTGCCAAAGAAAGAGGAATCATCTGGAAGGCCGCAATGACCAACAAGAATGAAGCCGTACCGCATAGGCCCCTCACGGTGAGCAGAAAACGCTTTTGCCCCCAAAGTTCAAGCCCCAGCGCCTTGACAACTACCGGGATCACGAATAGACCAAGGCCAAACCGGCTCGTTCCGAGATGCCAAACACTCAGGTGGGTACCGATCAGTTTGGCTGATACGCTCATGGCGCCATAGAACATAGGGGCTAGACTTACCCAGATAAGCCCCCTTGGAATTAACCTTTCTGCCGTCAAAGGTACTCCTTTTTTTTCAGCTAACTCGATCCTCCAATCCACCGGGGCCCCAATCCGGATTCGGGATGAAGGTCATTGAAACACTAAGTGCGAAACTTTATTCTGAAATTGAGGCGTCCGTTCAGTCCTGCAGGGGCAACTCCCAGAACTCGGCGATCAAGTTAAGCCCAAAGCTTTTGGGTGGGTATTCCCCAACCATTTTAAAACCTGCTTTCGCATACAGATGGCGTGCTTCCAACAGGTTGCCCTGTGTCCATAACTTGATTTTTCTGTAGCGGTTGCGTCTTGAAAATTTGATGCACTCGTTGATGAGCTGCTTGCCGATGCCCCTACCCCGGGCCCTTGGCTCAACCAAAAGGAGGCGCAGTTGGGCGATCTGCTCGCCGGCATCCACAATCATAACCGACCCGACACGTTCTCCATCCTGTTCGGCAATCCAAATACATTCCCGCTTCGGATCGTGCTTACGGATGAATTGTACCAGGATTTCCGCGACCAATGCCTCGAAAGTTTCATCAAAACCGTATTCTTCAGAATAAACAACGCCATGCCGGTGTATGATCCAACCGATATCACCGGGTGAATTGAGTCGGAACAGATAGGATGTTGGTGGTTTTGAATCATCGTCAAGGATGTCCTCGATCGTCTGCATGGCATTGAGGAGCCGGCGCTGTTCTTCGCCAGTCAGACGAAGCAGAAAACTTTCGGCTTCTTCCATAGATCGCTCGTTGAGCACTGAAAAGGCGTTTTGACCTTGGAAGGTAAGATTCAGAATCAGCAGATCGACGGTTCAAATATAGTCGTCTTGACCAATGATTTCAATGAGTTACATACCTTCCAATTTTGCCTCTTTTGAAAAAGTGACTATTTTGTGACTATAATTTTTTTTCTTTGAAGCTGTCAAGCCGTTTAAAAGGTTGATTGCTTTCTTATTATGATCTTTCGAACGATTCTTATTTTGACCTAAATATCCTCTTGCGGGCAAAACAATCACGGGACTTTTGTGTAGCAGCCGGTCCGATTTTGATATCGGATAATCGGTTTGGGGGTGTAATTAAAATCTGGACTTGGGCACTGATGCATACATTTTCCACAGAAGTCAATAAATCCCATCAGATATAGCCCTTTATCAGGGATAGCACGCTTTGCAGCCGCCTTAGCAAAGTCGACTTGCTGAAATTTTTCCGGAGGTTCGATGTGGGTCCTTGACCCGGATCCTTCTGTAAATCCATCCAAGCACCAACGACAATGGAAGTGGTTTAATTGACCATAGCTGTAAGTTTGGCTATCCATAGTGAATTCTTGGGACTCATTTCTGCTCAAAGCCCCAAGACCCGCAGCCAACGCGGTATGTTTGTAGGAAAAATCTCCAAGATAGCGGCCCCATTGGTCAAACTTTTCAAAATAGCGGTATTGGACTTTGACGCTCACGAGAACTGACCCACCGAAGTTCATCCAAATTGCCCCACCTGGAATGTCACATTCAATTGAGCACGCCCATTATTTTCAAACTTGACCTATCTGCAGAATCAGCGTTTTTATTTTGCTTTTATAAATAACCATTAGGAGAGCAAATTGAAGCGCAGATGTATGTGTTGCGGGCGGCTATTCACAATTCGCTGCCATGTACCCAACCAGCAGTACTGTTCATGCAAGAGATGTCAGAATGCCCGGCGACAACGCTGGCGAAAGCGAAAACTTTCCAATGACCCGGATTACAAAGCCAACCAGTACGCCTCTCAACGACGCTGGTGTGACAAGAATCCGGACTACTGGCAGCGCTACCGGTCATCCCATCCCAAATACGATCAGCGCAATCGCAAGTTGCAGCGTCTTCGCAACCAAAAGTGCCGTGTCGATGCGTCGGCACGGATTGCAAAGAGGTACGCGTCATCGGATCACATAGACATCAAATCGGGTGTTTACAAGATTGTTCCGGTAGATGGGTCCTCGATTGCAAAGAGGTACGCGTTAATTGCAAAATTAGATGTAATTTCCGGCAATTATGCGCATGCACCGTAAAAAAGTGCTGATTGCAAAGAGATCACTTAATGGTCTTTGCGAATTGATTTTGGTATGCCCTTTTTTCATGGAAGAGATGATCCGCATAAAGCCCATTGAGATTGCTCATCTTAATTTGCGTTACAGTCATATAAGGGTTCAAGATCCCCGGGCCGTGATCCGCATGGCCGACTCGATCGAGCGATACGGTCAGATCATGCCGATTTTGGTGGTGACGGTCGCAGCGCCGCGCTACACGCTCATCGATGGATATTTGAGGGTGGCGGCAGCCAAACGTTCCGGAAAAGACACGCTGCTTTCTCATGTATGGAACGGTAGTGAAAAGAATGCCCTTTGTCATGTTCTGGTAAAAGATGGTGAACGCAAATGGGATATATTTGAACAGGCCGGCCTGATACAAGAGCTTCACCGGCGCCATGGGTTGTCCCAGCGCAACATAGCCCATCTATTGGGCAAGAACCCGAGTTGGGTATCGCGACGTCTATCGATATTGGCCTCACTGCCGGACAAAGTGGCCAAGTCGGTGCAGCGGGGCAATATATCAAGCTGGGCAGCCACACGGGTATTGACACCGATGGCGCGCGCCAACGCCGAGCATGCAGGTCGGCTGACCGAAAACCTGATACAACATCCGCTTTCCACTCGGCAGCTTTTTATCTTTTTCAAACACTATCAACGATCCAACCGTAAGGTGCGCGAAAACATGGTCAATGACCCGCAGCTTTTTGTCAAAGCCGAAGAGACCGGCAAAGATCACCGCCAAGGCCGTCTACTTAAAGCCGGCCCTGAAGGGAAATTCCGGGAGGATCTTCGCATCATCGGTCACATGACCGACCGGCTGATAGTTACCGCAGATACCGTGTTCTATGCCGGCCAAAGCAATCTGGACCGGCGTGGGCTGATGACGGCCTTTAGAGAAACCGATCAAATGTGGCGCAAACTCAACCAACACATCGAAAGGCGCGTGGATGATATCCGCTCAGAACAAAGAAACGATTTTAGCCCTGTACAAGGCTCAAACCGGCATCCGTCAGATCAGCCGGCTGATGAACATCTCCCGTAATACCGTTCGTCGGGTGATCAAAGGTGAGCATTCAAGTAAAATTGATCGGACAACACGCTATGAGCACCTGTTACCGCTTGTCCGGGAGCACTTTCATTTTTGTAAAGGCAATGTGGTCAGGATCAGGGAATTTTTAAACGAAACATATGGCCATGATATCCCCTATAGCACTCTGACAAGACTGGTCCGAGAGATGGAACTTAAAGAAGGCCAGAAAAAAAGACGTGCCGGTGAGTAGCATTTTGACCCCGGCCAAGAAACCCAGCACGACACTTCGCCGCATCGGCTCAAGATCGGCAACAAAAAATTAACCGCCCAATGTGCATCTTTGACCATGGGGTATTGCAAGCGAGTGTTCATCCAGTATTATCCGCAGTTTACACGCTTTGAGGCCAAGGTTTTTCTGACCGAGGCGTTCATTTACATGACCGGCACATGTGAGCGCTGCATCATTGACAACACCAGCGTCATCGTGGCCGAAGGCACCGGACCTGATGCCACCATTGCTCCTGAGATGAAAATCTTTGGCAATATATTTGATACTAAATTTATTCCCCACGCTTTAGGCGACTCAGATCGCAAGGCCAAGGTCGAAAGAAATTTTAGATATGTGGAAAATAATTTTCTTGCCGCTAGAACCTTTGCCGACTGGCAGGATCTCAATGCCCAAGCCAGAGTGTGGTGTGATCATACGGCCAATAAAAAACCCAAACGTTCCCTGGGCTGGATGAGCCCCGATGCGGTGTACATCATGGAAAAATCCCATCTTAAAGCCCTGCCGTCGCATATTGCTCCGGTTTATCAAACGTTGCAAAGGGTCGTGGACATGTCCGGCTTTGTCACCGTCGACACTAACCGCTACTCGGCGCCGGAAAGGCTTTGCAAAGAACATGTTGAAGTGCTCAAAAGTTTTGCGCACATCACCATTTATCACAAAAACAGGAAGGTCGCTGTTCACGAAAGACTCATTGACAAAAGAGACGCGAAAGTCACTGCCCCGGGGCATCACGTGCCACTTTACAAAAAGAAAAACAAAAAAAACATATTGAAAGAGCAAAGCATATTGATGGGCCGCTCTAAAACCCTTGACCGCTATGTCGCCGCGATCAAGAAAAGCTGTTATGGCTCCGGCAGGCGAAAACTGCAAAAACTGCTGGAACTACAACGCACCTACCCGGCCGATGCGTTTGAAAAGGCTGTTGAATCGGCCCTGCACTATGGCCTCTACGACCTTGCACGGCTCGAAAACATGATCCTCTCCTTTGTGGCAGGAGATTTTTTTAATCTGAAGGTCGACGATTGATGCGTAAAAAAATCCATCAACTGCTCATTGAGTTGCGTCTTAAAGGCATACAAAATGTTCTTGACACCGAACTCGATGCCGCTGAAAAAAAGGGAACAGCCATTGAAAGAGTCCTCTATCGGATGCTTTGCGAAGAGCTCGCCTTTCGGCAGGAACGCAGCATGCACAACCGTATCCATCACGCCAAAATCCCATGGGACTTTACCCTCAAAACCTTTCCTTTTGACAAACAGCCCGGCGTAAAAAAATCTCATATTATGTCTCTTGCAGGGCTGTCCTTTATTGAGCGGGCTGAAAATATCGTGTTTGTCGGCAACCCTGGAACCGGTAAATCCGGGCTTGCCATCGGTCTGCTCCGCCAGGCGTTGATCAATGGTTACCGGGGCCGATTTTACAATGCCCAGGATCTTCTGGATGAATTGTATGCTTCTCTGGCTGACCGCTCCACACCAAAACTGATTAAACGGCTGTGCAATTATCCTGTTCTGCTCATTGACGAGCTGGGCTACCTCACCCTCAACTCAGAGCAGGTCAATGCTTTCTTTAAGTTGATGGGCGAACGCTATGGCAAAGCGTCAACCATTATTACCACCAATCTGGACTACCCGGATTGGTACGGCTTGTTCAAGCGAAAAACACTTGTTGACGCTCTTCTTGACCGCCTCAAACATCGCTGCATCACCATTAACATAAACGGTCCGTCTTTAAGAACGCCTTCGGGTAAAACCGATGCTCCTCCGTCAACTGAACTCGAGTAAGTCCTTCCTTAAAACTTCCATATACATTCTAAAGATTATTCTCTTTTACGAGCCAGTGTTCTTAAAGAACGTGCGCCAGGTAGGTTAGATTATCTGAGCAGAGATGGGTCTGTTTTTGTTAGTAGCAAGGGGTATTGGACCAGGGTATGGGAAGCGAAGATCGAATCCGAACCACAT